>Ga0228627_1000057_pt1 | contig 74129 bp, 63 predicted proteins | sample 33DmetaG_FD_190483 | JGI IMG/M metagenome (GOLD analysis project Ga0228627, IMG submission 190483) | Seawater microbial communities from Monterey Bay, California, United States - 33D | ecosystem: Environmental > Aquatic > Marine > Coastal | place: USA: California | collected 2016-09-28 | reverse complement strand
CAAGCCACTATGTATATGGCATTGGATGTACTTAACTTTTTAAATAAAAATACTGCTTGGGGTAAACGTAGAAATCCAGATAGAAAAGATCACGTCAAAGCAAGATTCAAAGAAAACTTAGATGGAAACGAAGTGTGGGCTGGGTATAATTCAGAGATTTACACACTTACATTTAAAGATAACTTCTCTGCAGCGATTGGTAAAAAAGCAGAATTGTTTTTATTTGAAGAGGCTGGTAAGTGGCCGAACTTAATTCAATCATACATGGTTACTGCTCCTGTATTCAGAGATGGAGCTGAAATGATTGGTATGCCGATTATTTTTGGAACAGGTGGTGATATGGATGGAGGTTCTAACGATTTTTCTGAAATGTTTTACAATCCAGAGAAGTATTGGTTAAGACCTTATGTAAATGAATACGAAGAAGGAAATTCAAATAGTTCTTGTGGTTTGTTTATAGATGATATGTGGTATAAACCAGGACAAGTACATATTACAAGAGAACAACTTGTTCCGGTAGAAGAGAAGTTTCCAAAGCTTACTAAATTTTTTATGGAACTTGAAGAGGATGAGCATACTTTTGATATGGTTGACAAAGATGGTAATTCTAATAGGGAAGCAGCGGAGTTTTGGTTAGATAGAGAAAGAGAAGTAATGAAAACAAGTGATTCTCGTACTACATGGGAAAAATACATTACTCAGTTTCCAAAAACACCACAAGAAGCTTTCTTACAAGTTGCAGGTAATATATTTCCAACTATTGAATTACAAAGACACTTATCTAAAATAGAAGCATCTAATAGAATGTCTCCATTAGGTCAAACTGGAGAGTTATATTGGAATACTGAAACAGATGATAAAAATGTAAAAGTTCGATGGAAAGGAGATCCGACTTTAAGAGCTATAAATAAATTTCCAATTAAAGATAATGAAGACTCTGAAGGATGTGTAGTTATTTGGGAACATCCGTATAAAGACCATGCAGGTTTAATACCATTTGGATTATACGTAGCTGGAACCGATCCATACGATCAGGATAGTTCTACTACTACTTCATTAGGAAGTACATTTATCTACAAAACATTTCAAAATTTTGATAAAACATATAATATGATTGTAGCTGAATATACAGGGAGACCTGAAACAGCTAAAGAATATTATGAAACAATTCGTAAATTATTAGAATATTACAATGCGCAAACTCTGTATGAGAATAACTTGAAAGGTTTAAAGATATATTTTGAACAGAAAAAATGTTTACATTTGTTAAAACAACAACCTTCAATTTTAAAAGATATTGTTCCTAACTCTAAAACACATAGAGGATATGGTATTCACATGAGTGAGCCAATAAAAAATCAAGGAGAGCTTTATATTAGAGATTGGTTGATGGAAGAAAGAGGTGAAACTGAGTCTGGAGATGTTATAAGGAATTTGGATACATTATATTCAATACCTTTATTACAAGAGTTGATAAAATATAACAAGAGAGGAAATTTTGACCGTGTTATATCATTTATGTTATGTATGTTTCATTCACAAGAAAACCATAAGGTTGTTGCAAAAGAAGAAGGTTTACACAGAGTAATACCACAAAATAGTTTCTTTAACAGACCTTTATTTAAAAAGAACCATAGATAATATAAAAAAATGCAATTTGAATTAAGTATATTTGTAATATTTTTATTATAGAAAAGAAAAGTATGGAAGCTTCAGGAAAAAATAATATACCAAGACAGAAATTACCTAAAAGTAAGAAAACAAAAGATTGGGGTAAAACAATTATAGACTCATTTGAGACTTATGTCACATCAGATAGTTTTTCTGGTGCTTCTGGTACTTCTCAAAACTTACAAGTAAATTACGATTTATATAATGGTAAATTAGATCCTTCAGATTTTGAATACGTAACAAATCCGTATGGAATGAAGCAAGGAGAGTTTCCTGCAAACTTACAACACTATGATATTATATCTCCTAAAATTAATTTGTTAATTGGAGAAGAAATCAAAAGACCTTTAAATTACAGAGCTATTACAACTAACTCTGACGCAATAAGTGAAATCGAAAAAGAAAAGGTTGAGATAATTCAAAAAGAATTAGTTAAAGTATTTGAGCAAGCTTATAATGGTGGAGTTCCTGGAGAAAGTGGACCACCAATGCCTCCAGAAGAATTAGATAAATTTTTAAAATACGAATACCAAGATATGCGTGAGAAAACTGCTCACGACTTATTAAAATATTTAGAAGAGCAACAAAGACTTTTATTTAAGTTTAATGATGGAATGAAAGATGCTCTTTTATCTGGTAGAGAAATTTATTGGGTTGGTACAGTAGGTGGAAAACCAATAGTACGTGTTTGTAATCCACTTGACATTACAGTAGTAACAGATAAAGATAATCCATACATAGAAGACGCTCAAGCAGTGATCGAAGAAAGATGGATGGCTTTAGGTTCTGTAATAGATGAATTTAATGAAGATTTAACGGAGAAAGAAATATGTGACATAGAAGAAATGACTAACCATGGTTCTGGTAAATCTCCAAATAATGATTTGAATTACAATGTATCTGAAATAAGAATCCAAGGTGATGATGCTTACAGAAGTGCAAATAGTGGTGCAAATGTTTATGACGGAGAAGGAAACGTAAGAGTTATTCGTGTAGAGTGGAAATCTCTGAAGAAAATAGGGTTTTTACAGGTATTCGATCCTGAAACAGAAAATTGGGATGAAGAAATCGTTGATGAAGACTTTGATGTTCCTTCAGAGGCTACCAAGGATAGAGATAAGTTTTATAACTGGACTGACTCATTAACAGATTTACCTATGCGTATTAAATGGGACTGGGTTAATGAATGGTGGGAAGGTACTAAAATTGGAGATGATATTTATGTAAATATCCAAGCGAAAGCTAACCAAAGAAGAAGTATCGATAATCCAGCAATTTGTAAGTCAGGATATGTAGGGTATTTATATAATGCAAGAAATTCAGAATCTATTTCTTTAATTGATAGAATGAAACCTTATCAATACATGTACAATATACTAATGTACCGTACCGAATTAGCGTTTGCTAAATCTAAAGGAAAATTAGCTGTAATGGATATTGCTCAGATTCCTCGTTCAGAAGGATGGGATGTAGATAGTTGGTTATACTATTTAGAGTCTATGGGTATTATGTTTATAAACTCTGCAGAAGAAGGGAAACAAGGCCAGACTTCTACTTTCAATCAATTTAGTTCTATAGATTTATCGATGGGTAACTATATCAATCAACACGTAATGATGTTGAATCAGATTAAAACTGAGTTAGAAGAATTAGCAGGTGTGTCAAGACAACGTATGGGACAAATTAGTTCTTCAGAATTAGTTGGTAATACAGAAAGAGCTGTAACACAATCGAGTCATATTACAGAATATTGGTTTTCAAACCATGATGAAGTTAAACGTAGAGTTTACGAAGCACTTATTGATGTAGCTAAAATAGCATGGAGAGGCACTAAAAAATTACAATATGTACTTGGTGATATGTCCAGAGTATTTATTGATTTAGAAGAAGGAATGTTCCATGATGCTGAGTATGGTATTTTTATAACTAATAGTTCTAAAGATATTAAAGCTCTTGAAACATTAAGAATGTCAGCACAACAAGCAATGCAGTCAGGAAATATGAAAATATCTTCTTTTGCTCAAATGATGCAAACAGATTCTCTTGCAGAAATTACAAGAGAGCTTGAAAGAAGCCAGGAGAAAACAGAGCAGAGACAAGAACAATCAGCGCAAGCAGATAGAGAAGCTCAAACAAAAGCTGCTGAAGTTATGCAACAAACTGAAATCGAAAAACAAAATAGAGAGGACAGAAGGGCTGCTGAAGCTAATGCTACTAAAGTTGAAGTTGCTAATATACAAGCTCAAGCAAAACTTATGGATATAGATCGTAACAATAATGGGGTTAGAGATTCTATAGACAGAGAAAAATATGTAACAGAAAACAATATGAAGTTACAAAAGATGGCTGATGAAAGAGAAAAATCTAATAGGGAATTAAACCTAAAAGAACGTGAATTAGAGCTTAGAAAAGCCGAAAGTAATAAGCCAAACCAATAAAGGGCTATAGTATGAGAGAAAAAAAGTTTAATAAGTATAAATAATTTGATTATAATTCTAAATTTGTAAACATGAGTAAAATAGAGACAGGAGACTTAGACTTATCAGGATTTAACCTACTTGCATCAGACTCAGTAGTGAGTGATGATGAAAAGACAGGATTTGGTAATAGTCTATTTGAAGAAGACCCAGGAAAAACAGGAGATGAGAGTCCTGATGGGAAAGGTGGTATCGTAGATGCACGAACTGGAAAAGATGATTCAATTGAAATCAAAAACGTAGCTTCATTAGAAGAAGAAACTGATGAAGAAGACGATGATGAGGAAGATGACACTCCAGAGGAAGTATCTAAAGATAAAAAGTCAGATAAAAAAAGCGATTCAAAAAAAGAAGAGCAAGATGACAATGAGGATGATGACGATGAGGATGACGCTGATGACGATGATGAAGAAGATTCTCCATTTAAAACTTTTGGTAAGTTTTTAGATGAAAGTGGAATCGCTGATTTTGACGAAGAAGAGTTTGAAGATTCTGAAAAAGGTTTACTTACTATGATTGATAAAACAGTCGAAAAAGCAGTAAACAAATACAAAGAGTCCGTGCCAAGTGAGGCAAAAGCGTTCCTTGAATATTTAGAAGCAGGAGGAGATCCTAAAAAATATGTCGAAGACAAACAATCTATGCCTGATTATAAGAGCTTAGATGATAACATGCTTAGTAAAGAATCTGTCCAAAAAGCACTGGTAACTGATTGGATGAGATTACAAGGATATTCTGATGAGGAGGTAGCCGAGCAATTGAAAGACTACGAAGAGTCTGGATTACTTGAAAAACAAGCTAAAAGAGTTTTACCTAAGTTAGCTGGAAAACAACAAGAGTATGAAGACGGACTTGTAGAAGGTCAAAAGCAGGAGCATCAGAAAAGAATCAAAGATCACCAAGATTACGTTGAAAGTATTAAAAAAACTATTGACGAAAAAGAGGAGATTGCTGGTTTTCAAATACCTCCTAAAAAGAAAGAAGACTTCTTTAAGTACATAACGGAGTCGGATAAAGAAGGAAAGACTCGATTGCTCTCAGATATTGAAGCTGACTCTGAAGCGCAATTGAAAATGGCCTGGTTAATGTACAACAAATTTGATTTCTCCACAATTGAGAAAAAAGTCAAAACAAAAGTTTCGAGCAAACTTCGTGACAGTTTATCAAACCTTGATTCTTCTACGAAGTTGAAAGGTCAAAGTAAAAGAACGAGAAAAGCTAAAGATACTGATGACGTAGACTTATCATCATTTAGGAGACTTCTTTAAATTATTTATTAATCGTAAAAAATTAAAGTAATGTCAGTAAACGGATTACAACTTTATAAAACGAAATGGAACTCTGGTTTTACAAAACAAAACCACCTTTCAAGAGCGTTTTTAACAGAACCAGAGGTTATTAGTACAATCGTACACAGAATCTTTGGTATGCAAGGGCAAAACCCTTTACAATATTTGACTTCTGGAATGGGAAGATCAAAAGAATTAGGAAACCGTGAGTATGACTGGTTTTTACAAGGAGATGACGAAAAAGCGATTAAAATCGTTGGTGTTTTAGCTGGTGCTAATGCTGGTCTTAATAAGCAATCTTTCCAGGTTCTTTTGGAAGAAAAATGGTTCGCTAATCAAGATGTTTTAGTATTCGACAACAGAGAATACCGTGCTCGTGTAATGGAAGATCCATTTCATAATGGTCAAGGATGGGTTTATACTCTTAAATTGACTGGTAACGATGCTACAAAATTTGTAGATCCTGCGTTATTACAAGTTGGTAAACAACTTTCAAAAGAGTACACAACTGTACCTGAATTTTCAACTGGTGGAAATACTACTTTCTCTACTCCGTTCAAAATGAGAAATCATTTAACGACTTTGAGAAAGTCTTACACAGTTACACGTTCTGCAGCGACTGACGTTTTAGTTATCTCATTAGCAAATCCAGAAGATCCAAAAAAATCTACTCAATTATGGACTAAGTTCGCTGAGTGGGAAGCTATGGCTCAATGGTACAGAGAGGTTGAAGCTTCTTTATGGTACTCTGAGTACTCTTCAACTCCAACAGGAACTACAGATATGTTAGGTAACAATGGTTTACCAGTATTTGAAGGAGCTGGTATTCGTGAGCAAATTGCTCCAGCGAATAAACGTTACTACTCTGAATTGACTGAGAACATCATCCGTGATTTCTTAATCGATTTATCTTACAATGTTACTCCAGAGTCTGACAGACACTTTGTAGCATTTACAGGTGAATACGGATTTGCTGAGTTCGACAAAGCGTTGAGAGATTCAGTAAACCAATACCGTCTTGTTGATTCAGTATTCGTTACTGGTAAAGGTCAAGATTTGAAATTAGGTGGACAATTCAAAACTTATGAAGGATTGAATGGTACTAAGATCACATTGAAACATTTACCATTGTACGATAACACTGTTCGTAACAGACAGGTACACTGGAAAACTGGTAGACCAATTGAATCATACAGATTTACTATCTTAGACTTCGGTACTCAAGGTGGAGAATCTAACATCCAAAAGGTGTACAAAAAAGATTCAGACATGATTATGTGGCATGAAGCTGGATCAATCGATCCTTACGGAAATCCTGCAAAATCTGTTGGAACAATGAGATCATCTAACTTAGATGGTTACTCAGTACACATGTTGTCTGAGTGTGGTATTATGGTTAAAAACCCATTTGCGTGTGGTGAATTAATCTGTACAGCTACTAAGTAAGCAGAAAATAAAATAAGGGCTGGGCTGAGATAGTCCAGCCTTATTTAAAAGAGAGAGAAATTAATATTCATAGAGATAAAAGGAAAAAGAAATGTTAGAGGATAACACAGAAAATCAAGAGGGAATGGATATAATCCCTAAAAAAACAAAAGCTAAAACTCCTTCAGCAGTGGCAAAAGCAGTTGCAGCAGTTAAAGAGATGCCTACTTCTGCTAAACCAGTAGAAATAGATGTAAACGCATCAAATATCTACCAAAACAGAAAGGTAGTAATTAAAGCAAAAAGAAAAGAAACATGGTCTGGATTTACAAGATTTCCAAAATGTAAGGATACTATAACAGCTTCTCAAGGTAGAGGTGGGTTCCACACTGGATTATCTAAAGCAGCTCAAGCTCAATTAGAAGCTGATTTGTTTTTAGAAAAAGACATGTTATCACCTTATAGTAAATACTGGGTAGAATATGCTATTCATATTTATGATAAAGAATTAGAGTTGGATTTAATGAATCCAAAAGATGTTCTTGATTTCCACATCTGCATGCAGAGTAAGCGTGTAGCTAACTCAATTAATGAGATGGAAGATTGGCCGAATGCTGAATACGTAGTGTATGATGCCGAAGAAGATGCTAAGAAAGATAATCAAGAAGTACGTGAAAGACGAGCTGCTTTCGGTAAGTTTAGTAAAATGTCTGTAGCAGAGATGAAAGATGTTCTTAAACTTAGAGGAGATAAAGCTCAGAATATGTCTCACACTATGATTGAAAATGCTGTTGATAAACTTATACAAGAAGATCCTCAAGCTTTCAATGCTATTGTAAATCTTTCAGGATTTAAAACAAGAGTTTTAATTGAAGATTTACTTGCTATTAATGCGATTAGAAAGAACGGTTCTCACTACCTTGTAGGAGACGAACCAATTGGACATGATATTGAATCAACAGTTCTTCACTTAGAAGACCCAAGAAATCAAAATTTGTTAATATCTTTGAAGAATAAATTAGAAGCTTACGCATAATGACAGTAACAGAAATGCATATCACGTATAAATTGCTTTTAGATAAAGCAGATACAAATAATTACCCTGACATTGAGCCAGAGGAAATTGATTTGTTTTTAAATCTTTCACAATCAAGATTTGTAAAACAACGATATGGCGTTACTAATCCTAAGCGTGCTACTTTTGAATCAACGCAAAAGCGTACAGATGATTTAAGAGAAATAATTAAAAACGCAGAATTAACAGTACCAACTTCACAAGTAACAGACAATAAACCTAATGGGTTTTTTGTCTCGTTACCTGCAGATTATTGGTTTATGATAAATGAAGAAGTAAGCTTAAAGGCCCCTGGATGTAATCCGATTACCCCCGCTTCAGGTAGTTTAAAGGACCAGACAGCTTATATCGTCACGAGTGGAACAATTACCTTCAACTCTATTGACTATACTAAAGGAAAAGTTTTTGTAACTAATGTAGGTATTCTTACTTACACAGGAACAGGAGTTTTTCGTGAGGTAGAGTTAAAAAGGACTGGAGTCAGGCCTCTACAACATGACGATTATAACAGAGTGGTGACAGATCCATTTAACAAGCCTTGGAAGAACCAGGTCCTGAGACTTATGTTAGATGATAAAGTTGAACTACTCACAGATGGTTCTTTTGAACTGGAAACATATTTTTTTAGATACATTAAAAAGCCAGTAGATATTAAGTTATCAACTTCGACTAATTGTGAGCTTGCAGAACAAACTCATCAAGAAATCGTAGAAATGGCAGTTTCAATGACTCTTGAAAATATTGAAAGTCAGAGGTATCAAACTCAACTTAATGAGTTGAACAAACAGGAATAATTATTAATCGTAAAAATTTTAAAAAATGTCACACGATAGAACACTTAAAGTTTTAGTAAGTAACAGAGTAGCTGCACAGACAGGTACTACTCCAGCTAACTTAGCAGAAGGTGAATTTCTTTTATTAAAAAGAGATGGAACTGCGTTAGGTGCTGCTGAGACTATCTCTGATTCAGATGTAATCACACCAGTAATGGGAACTAATGTTTTAGGAAGCCCTAAATTTGGTCAACCACTTCAGGGTGCTAATGTACGTAAGTACCAAGGTATCGCTCCAGCTGCTGCTGTTGAGCAAGTAACTTATATCGGTGAAAACGGTACTTCAGGAGACATTACTCCTTTAGCTTCTGCATTGTTATTTTCAATGCACATCAATTTCACTCACGATAAAGGGCTTTTCTCTGAGAGACAATACAGAAGAAGTTTTTCTAAAACTTATACTGCTACTCCAACTGGAGCAACTCTTGAGACTGATTTCGTAGCTTTAATTAATGCAGACCAAGTATGTGCTACATTATTAACAGCTGCTGCTATGGCAGGTGATGCTGGGATTAGCTTAACTGGTAAAAAAGTTACTTTCAATCCATTAGACGGATATGAGCAAGTTTCTTTTGAAGTTTCTTTAGATGAAGGATTCGATACATTAGCTTCTCAAGTTGATGAGTTTGGATACCTTTACAATGTAGCTAATCCTAACGGAACAACTACTGGTGCTGCTTCAAACGGACCAAGTCAAGGTGCAGGTACTTACGAACTAATTGCTACATTGGAAAATGATGCAGTAGGATACGATGGTGCTTTAAACCGTACTGGTTTCCCAATTCCAGTTCCTTACACAGCTGCTAAAGCAGGTGCTTCGTACAATGTTTATGTAATTGAATTTGATGATGTTCACGAAAGTGCATCTTTAGATAGAGCAATTGCATCTCCATCTACGTTATTGATCGCAGTAGAAGAAAGTGCTACAGCTAACTCTCCAGCAGAGTACCTTGAAGCACGTTTAAATGCTTACATGGCTTCTACGCCTAAAGCTTTCCCAGCGATTACATTGTAAGAATTAAATTTCTATTTTTATACAGAGAGGGTTAAGATGTATTTCTTAACCCTTTTTTAATAATTAATATCTAACATAATACAAAAAAATCAAATAAATTCTTTATTTTTGAGGATTAAAATTTGGTTTTCACAAATACAATAATTAAACACGATGCCATATACAAGTCCATACACAGGAGTTAGCGTAACAAGCAACTTACTTTTAAAATTAGAGGCAGCACAATCACACAGTGGAAAGATTCTTGCATTAAAAGAAACTACTGGTGATTATAATGTTTCAACAAATCCGAGTGGATTTGGAACTCCTAATCCAGAAAGAACGGATGTAGGCTCTGTATTGACATCAACTGGTATTTTAATTGAGGTTATGAGACCAGAAGACACTTCGTATACTTATGGTTTAGATGTGCCTGTTACTTTTATAAATCCAGGAACAGCAAATACATTTGAAATAAACCCAGAAGATATAGGATATACTGCCGATACTGTTTTACCTGATGGTGTTTATACAATACGTTATTTAGTAGAAGACGCAAATCAAACTGGATTTTTACCAATAGCTACAAAATACATAGTTTTGGCTCATAATGCCAAATGTAGAGTACATAACGCTTTAGCGAAAGTAACGTGTGAAGATTGTTGTAACGGAGGTTCTACAGATGATGCATTAGCAACGTATGCTATGTATAAATCTATGTTGTATAACGCAGCAATGGGAAAAATTGATAAAGTAAAAGAACAATTAGCTTGCATAAACAGTAGTGACTGTGGTTGTGGATGTTCATAAAAATATAAACTATGTGTGGAAGTTGCGGAAATAATGGGTGCAGTTGTGACCCAGCAAATATAAGAATACCAGTAGGACCGACAGGACCTTTAGGACCAACAGGACCAACAGGACCTCAAGGTAATCCTGGAAACGATGGAAGAGGAATAGTTTCATCTATTTATGACCCTTTAACTGGTGTTGTTACATTTACATTTACGGATGGTACTACTTATGCTACAGACGATCTACGTGGAGCAGATGGAGCAGATGGTAATCCTTCTTCTGGAATAGCAGGAGATGTTTTAACATCTTTAGATGTTACATATAACACTTACAATGATTTTGTAGGTACAGAATTGGCTTTATGGTTGAACAAAATGAATCCACTTGGAAAAGTAGAACATTTTTATTTAAGTACTGCAAATTTTGATGCAAGTGGATACGGAAAAGATTTATCAGGTTCTGGAGGTGCTAACTTATTAGGTTGGGCTATCTGTGATGGAGTGATTAAAAATAAATCAGATGGTACTGGTCCAATTTCTATCCCTGATTTAAGAGGAAAGTTTTTAGCTGGTTATAGTTTATCAGACGCAGACTTCGCTAAGGATGCACAAGGTGGTACTAAAAACCACACACATGATAATATTACTCTATTAGAAAATAATTTACCTACACATACACACGGAACAAGTGGAATTGTTGTAGATGCACATACTCACCCAAGAACAACAGATGTAAGCGTAAGTGGTGGTGCGCATGGACATAGCTTCTTAGGAGATCAAGACGGTGGTACAGGAGGTGCGGAAGGTATTAGATTAACAAATCAAACACCAAGTTTGTATAATAGTGGGTGGATACAAGGAGGTGCTCATACACACACGATAGTTCAACCCGAGTATGGTACAGCGAGTACTAATGGCGTAACAGGTACTACTGATGACAATATATCAACAGAGTCTGCATTTGACACTACAGAGGCTACCAATACGAATGCTGAAGCAAATGCTTTACCTCCGTATTATGCAATGATACCAGTAATTAAAATATAAAAGATATGCCTTTATACTACACAAAAGCTGATTTACAGCATAGAAGATGGTTAATCTCTGAATGTATAGCAGATAAAGGTGCTTCTATCTGTTGTGATACACAGAAAGGAGATAAAGTAGAAGAGAAAGAAATGAGAGAATTTAAGTTAGCAAATGCTTTCTTAGATGTAATTTGTGAATATGAAAATTTATCTACTATTTCTTACGCAGGAGATCAAGTGGGAAATATTAACTGTATTACAGAAAAACAGTTAGATGAAATATTTGCATGGTTTCAAAAATATTGTAAGAATATATGTTTCAGACCTAAAGAATCAGTTGTTGCAGATGCTAATGGAGATTTACAAATACCAGCAGGTATTCCACCATTACCATCATCAGGACCTTGTTGTTTAGCTTTAGAATCTGGAGGGTTGTTCTTATTAGAAGAACCGATAGAAGATTCTTGTATTCAATTAGAGAATACTACTTGTTTATTAGCAAGTGATTCTAAAGCTTGGAAAGAATATATGAACTCAATGAATAATTACAATTTCTACGAATAAAAAGAAAGTTTATGGCTGCAGAAAATAAAAAAATATCAGAATTACCAAGTGGAGGTTCGTTACAGGTATCAGATTGGTTTGGTGTAAGAAGAGGCACGGAAAACTACTATATTACAGGTCAGATGATTTTAGATGCTGCTAATGTAGATTTAACATCAATAAATAATTCTATAGGAAACTTAGAGTCAAGTAGATTAAAATTAGATGCTTCTAACGGTCCTATGACTGGAAACTTAGATATGGGTTCTAATAAAATTACGTCTTCTTCTACTCCTACAAATGATGAAGATTTAGCTAACAAAGAGTATGTAGATAAATTCTTACCTTTATTTGGAGGTACTATGAGTGGATTTGCTACTTTACATGCTGATCCAATAAATGCTTTACATGCTGCTACAAAACAATATGTAGACGCTCAAATCGGTTTGATAGGTGCTATACCTTTGGATACCAACGATTTAGATGAAGGTTCTGACGGAACAGCAACAGGAGCAGGTACAGAATTAGACGGTAATAAATACTACTACACAAACGCTCGTTTTGATGCGAGGTTGACTTCTAAGAGTACAGACGATTTATCAGAGGGAGCTTTAAACTATTATTTCACTACTTCAAGATTTAATGCAAATTTTGCAGCGAAGGATACAGACAACTTAATAGAAGGTATTGGAAATCTTTATTACACAAATGCAAGAGCAAGATTAGCTTTATCAGGTGACGCAACGATTAATTATGATAACATAACGGGTATTATAGGAGTTAATTTAGCTGCTATTCCTACTCCTGCATACGGGATTTCTGGAAGGATTCCTTATATGAATGGTTCTAATGATGGATTCTTATATGGTGGGGGACTATCTTTTGATGGTACGAACTTAGCATTAGATAACTTTTTAGCTTTTAATCCAGGATCCGATATAGATATTGACCTAATACGAGTAGGAGTTACAGGAACACCAAAAATATCTTGGGATGAATCAGAGCATTCATTTGTAGTAGATGGAGGATCTTCTTCTTCCAGAGGATTCCAATACGCTGCTGATTACAATGCGAACTTCACTGCACGTTCTTTAGTAGATAAAGGGTATATTGATGGAAGATTAGCTGACTATCTCCCACTTGCTGGAGGAACTATGTCTGGAGATATTAATCTGAATGGTAACAAAATCGTTGATTTTTACGACCCATCATTTCCACAAAAAATGTACTTCGCATCAGGAGGCTCCTTTTTCTTAGAAGATGTTACTAACTCGACTTCCTTTCATTTTAGGTCATCTACTGGAACAATTCAGTCTTTAAGTACTACAGCGGATGTAACTTTAGATCTTATAGGTCTACCAACTGCTAACCGAACTTGGTCTTTTCCTGATGCTTCAGGGGTTGTTGCCTTAGAAAGTTGGACTACTGCTGCGATAGCTACATTACAAGGAACCATTTACTCTAATTTTCTACCTCTTTCTGGTGGGACTATGACTGGAGCTATTAATATGGGTACTAACCTAATACATGGAACTACAACAAATGACTTTCTATTATTCAGTTCTGGCTATTCTAAATTTGAAAGAATTGATGGTGGAAATATCGGAAATGTTATACTTATAGGTGGAGGAGCAACACTTACAGGAGTAAACGCAGCATACACAAAAGGTTCAACAGTAGAAGCACTACCAAGTAAACTTTTATTTACTTATAAAGATGATGTAAGTGGTAGTTCCAATAAGATGCAGATGTACGATGCTGCTTGGACTATTGACGATAGTATCAATTCTCAGGGTCTTGTTTATGTAGCAGATTACTCAGCTAATTATACCAACAGATCATTAGTTGATAAAGAGTACGTTGATGGATTAATAGGAGGAGGAGGAAGTGGAGGAGTTTTAGGTATTTCAGATTCAAGTGGGACATACACTTATTACTCTACTTTTGCTTTGGCTTTAGCTTCGGCAAGTGCAGGAGATACTATTGAAATGTTTGCTGATATTGAAGAAACAACTTCAACAACAGTTACATTAATTCCCGACATTACAGTTAATGGGAATGGACATATTTATAAACTGAGTGTTGACGCTGACACACACGCTTTTACTTTTAATTCAAGTGGAACTGTTTTCTTAAATAATATAACAATTATTAGAACAGGTAGATCCGTAAATGCAAATGGTTATTGTTTACAACATAATAACTCAGGTGCAACTGTTAAAGGAAATGGGTGTCAATTAATTAACACTTATGGAAGTGGAACAACAGGCTTAGGATCATTATACGGACTTAATATTACAGCAGTTTTAAGAGGTGTTTATAACCCTTTTGGTGCAATAAATGTATACGACACTAATATACAATGTACAGGTGCTTCAAATGGTAATGGAATATATGTTGCAACTGGAGAAATAGTAAATTGTTACGCAAAAATTGTTAACGGAGATGCTATCTATAACGGTACAGGTAGAATTTATAATTCTGTCGGTATAACTACAAATGGTACTGGCATTGTTTGCAATGGGGAAGTTTACGAATCAACAGGTAAGTCTACAAGTTCAATAGGAATAAATGCTCAAAGACCAACAAATTGTGTTGGAATAAGTACAAGTAGTGCAGGTATATCGTGTGCAAATGGTAAGAATTGTGTTGGTATTTCAACAAGTGGTATTGGTGGGCAAGGAGATTTTCATAACTCAACTTTAATTTCATCTTCAAACTATGCTTTTAGTGGTACAGGAACAAAAGCACTTTATAATTGTTATGTGGAGTCATCTTCAAATATCACAACTTTTAGACCTAATCTTTACAATTCAACAGTTGTTTGTAAATGGAATAATGCAGGAGGACATTGTACAACATCAAATGTACTTTTAGAATTAGAAATTGTAAATTCATCATTTAAAGTAGCAAATGCTTCAGCTTATTGCATTGATGGATATGGTGGAGCAGGAGGTTCAACGTGGAAGTATGCAAATAATTCATTTGAGGGTTCAACAACTCCTGTAAATACGGCTAATATAAGTCAAGGTATAGTAAATACAAGTGATTCACAAGGAAATATTTTAATATAATGACAGAAAAATTTGACATAATAGAAAAAGTTGTTTACAGGTATGATTCTGATATGGAACAACAAGAAGAAACAGAATTTAATGATCCTGTTTTTGAATCAATGTTTATTGATACACAGGACTTGACAACAGTAAATGTTAGTCAACCTATAAAAAGAATAATGAAATTTTATGAGATTACTGACGGTATTCCGAAAAGTTTTGAAGAATTAGAATACGATCTAATGACAGCAGATCAAAAAACAGCTTTAGATAATTTTATAACAGCAAATACTATTTAATATGGCAGTAACTACGGTAACAACAACAATGGCAGCAGGTGTTAAATACACCGTGCAGACAGATTCAAGTGCTGATTGGAGTAGTGTATCAAATGATACTTATTTTTACGACTTAGCAACAGAGATTGTTTATTATAAAAATGCTGACGGAGTAATTAATGATGCTTATGTTAGCTCAACTGCTTGGGGAGATATAACAGGAACATTATCATCACAAACAGATTTAATTGCAGCACTTGATGAAATTATAGAAGTAAAGTCTGATAAATTAATTACTGAAAATGCTCAAACAGGTGCGTCATATACACTTGTTTTAAGTGATGCTAATAAATTAGTTTCAATGAACAATGGAAGTGGTAACACTTTGGTAATACCATTAAATAGCTCGGTGGCTTTTCCAATTGGAACCCAAATTTTAGTAAAACAAAAGGGTGCAGGACAAACTATATTTTTGCCTACTGGAGGAGTTATTATTGAATCATATCTAAATAAGACTATATCATTGGGGCAGTATTCGTTATTTACATTAATAAAAACCAACACAGATACTTGGTCTCTTGGTGGTAATTTACAATAAAAAAAAAATGATTTTATCTACTCATGGAATTTTATCAAGCGCACAGGTCGAATCCTGTGCGCCTATTGTTGGAACTAATTATACTGTTTTGAGTGGTTCAGGTTCAGTTAATTCTTATACGCCTTATAGTGGTTATTACAGATATTCATTAGGTATATGGATAATGAGTGCTTTTGAGCTTGGTAACGCAAAGCAATTTACAGGCTTACAGCTTTCTAAAGCATACACAGAACCGAGTGGAATAACACAGCTTAATCAAACTATAAAGATTTATCATACGTCTCAAATAACTTTGCCAGGTACTATAAACACTTTGGGTAGTGGAAATAATTTAAGCTTAGTAGGTGCAAATGGTTCACTTATTGTAAATGACGAAACAACAGTATTAGACGGCAGTTGGTATCAAACAGCCTCTTCAGGTTGGAAAAACTTAGACTTTACAGATAATTTTTGTTATAATGGTACAGATAGTGTTGTTGTAATGTGGATTAATAATCAAGGATCATACGACTTAAGTAATTATCCTTTTTGGGACACAGATTCCACTTTAGCAAGTAACCAAAAAGGGGGTTTTGACTATTCAGATGGTTCTTTACCAACTTCATTGAGCAGACAAAATTTAAGACCACATTTGAAATTTAATTATTAATATTATGGAAGACTTCACAGGATTAGAAAACGAATTAAATACAAAAGGAACAAAGATTGTTTATGATGTAAAACACAATCAGCAAACTTTAACATTTTTGTATGAAGATATTTTGGAAACTAAACAGCAAATGGACAGTATTGTTAATTCTTATTTAACTAATTTTACATTAGCATCAATTTTAGAAAACAAAGTTTATAAAGGTGACGCTACTATTAATCAGCTAATACCGTAAAAATCCAATTAAATAAAGTACCATGAGAACAGGAGATATAATAGCATGTAGAGAGCTTGGATTTATAACTTTCAAAATTATTATGATCTTACTCCAGAGGATGTAATAAATAAATGCATAAAAAAGAGTTTTTTAAAAGTAAATTTGAATTTAATACGTACTTTTAAGGATTGAAAATTTTTATTAAAACACACTCTCATGTTAACAGATTTATTTGGAGAAACAATTACATATATAAGCAATCAATGGGTTTTAGGAATTGTAATTATTAGTGCTATTTTTATATATTATACACGAAAATCAATTGGAAGGTTTATAGAAAAAGTAAACATACCAGCTATAATACATTCTTTTAAAGGAAAAGAAAAATTTAAGTATAAAATATCAGATTTAGAACAACATGATTTGTTTTTAGAATTAGAAAACTCTAAAGGATCCAGATTTGATTTTTACACACATGGAAAGTTAGACACATCTAAATCAGAATTTTTTATAGATTTTTTAAATATACTGCTTGAAAATACAAAAGTATCTATGTTAAAAGTATGTTACAATGCTACTAATGAATTGTCAAGAGTATCATTAAAACATTTAATAGTTACATCATTACAAGAATGTAATTATTCTTTAAATAAAGATTTATTAGAAAGATTTATAAATGAAGGATTAACCAAGGATCAAGCTAAACAAGTTATAAATAAATTTCATGGTATAAGATCTTCTACTATTGATAGATACAATAAAAGAGTTGAAAGTATTTTTGCGTGTGACTTTTATGAAAATAATTTTCAATTATTATTAGCAGTATATGAAGTTATAGCATTTGAGTTAGATGATGTTATAGGACATAGCACTGAAACTTTTGATAGAATAAATGGGTTATTTATGGAATTAGCGTATAAAAATTAATTATATTTGTATAAATAGTTTAAAAGAGAGAGAAATGAAAGTAAATTTAGTAAAAGAATTTAAAACTTTGGATGGTAAATCGATACCAGCAGATCCTAAGAATCCAGAAAGTTCTAAAATGAACTTAAAAGACATTTGCATAACAGCATTGTTAACACCTGGAGAAAATGATGAAATGAGTGGTGAGGAAAAAGCAAGAAGATACAATTTGTCCCAGGATATTTATAACGCTAAAGAGGTTATAGATTTAAAGGTAGAAGATGTAACATTGTTAAAAAAACTTATCGGACATATTTACCTTCCGTTAATCGTAGGTCAAGCGTTCAAATTTTTAGAAGGAGAAGCGTAAGTCTTTTATAGAGAGAGGTACTTTTAAAAGATTAAAAGGAGGATAGCTACTTGTTAATCCTCCTTTTTTATTAAAGAAAAATATAAACACTATGGGTGCTGTAACAATGAATAAAATGGTGTTTGATTTGAAAAACCTGGTAACAGGTGGAGTTCAATCAGACGACACAAAACCATCAGATAGACAAGTAGCTTACTGGATAACACAAGTAAGGGCTCAACTTATCAGACAAGAGTTTTCCCAAAAAGGAAAAATACATGACTCTTGGATTCAGCATTTTGTAATGGAGTTTGAAGAAATAGACGCTTCTATTGATCCAGGATGTTATCCTTCATGTGATGATAAAGTTTATAGAAGTAAATGTAAAATGCCTGTGACTATACAGAGAGGGCATAAAAACGGTGTGATAGCTGTTATGTCTTTAACAAGTGGTACAAGTTACACACAAACATCTTTCCATAGACAACAATGGCACAAACACAGTAAGTACACTAAAAATGATAGACGTTGGTATATTAAGGGTGAATATATGTATTTAGTAGGAGAAAGTGCTTCTACGTTACAAATATCAGCTTTATTAGAAGATCCTGAAGATATAACAGAATGTCAAAAATGTGCTCCAGAAGAATGTTACACATGGGATAGTTCTTTTCCTATAACATTAGAGATGGCGGGTAGGATTACTGAAATGTTGGTAAAACGTATGGGAATATTACTTCAAGCTCCAGAAGATACAAATAACAATGCTATATCAGGACCAACACAAGACACTAAATAATGGCAAACGTATTTACAGACACAAAAACATTAAAAGACGCTTATTTGCTTTATAAAGAAGCATATGGAGATACAGCTTCTGACTTTAAAACATACTCTGCAGTAGTAAAGAGTTTTAATCAGAGAGTAATGGAGCTTATATTATTCGAAGCATTTGAATTTGAAATGCCTTATAGGTTAGGTTCAATTAGAATTAAAAAAAGTAAAACTTATTTTAAACCTAAGAACATGAAGCCTGACTGGAAAAAAACAAAAGAGTTAGGTCAAAAAGTATATCACATGAATGATCATACTAATTCATTTAACTTTAGATTTTATTGGAAAAAGAAAAACGCTACTTTTATAAACAAAAGTATGTATAGTTTTACAGCAGCCAGAAAAAACAAACGTCAATTAGCAGCTTTGTTAAAAGATGAGTTTAGAGAAGTAGATTATTACGAATAAATACATAGAGTATGATTTATCAACATAAAAGTGTGAAAGGTATAGTAGATGGACTATACAGAGATTTTGACTCTCCTCAAGATTTAGAGGTATGGGATATTATTGAATGGTGTGCTGAAGCATTAGAATTAATTGGTGCTGCAACACAATATGTAGATAGATTTGTAGAAATTGACATTACAAATCATAATCATCCTTTACCGTATGATTTTCACCATGTAATGCAGATTTCGTATAATGGTTTTCCATTACAGTTAATGGGTTCTACGATGGGCCCAGGACCTTCAGAATCAGGATTAAATACAAACTATTTAAACTCACAAGATATAGACGATGAAAATTTTCCACAACTTTCTGACAATGGTACTGGTAACATGTCTCATTATTACATACAAAATGGTTGTATCGCTACTTCGTTTGAATCAGGAACTATTGTTATGGCATATAAAGCTATACAAGTGGATGAGGATGGATACCCAATGGTTCCAGATAATGTGTATTTTGATAAGGCGTTAAAGTTCTATTGTCAATTTATGATGGATAGAAAAGAATGGCGTAAAGGAAATCTTAATGAAGCTGTGTATAGAGATTCAGAACGTAATTGGTTATTCTACGTAAGAGGAGCAGCAAGTGCTGCGATGATGCCTAACGTAGATAAAGTAGAAAACTTTAAAAATTCTTGGGTACGTTTAAAACCTATGATAAATCAACATGATACGTTTTTTTCAGGAAACAGTATAAGAGAAATAAAAAGACTTAAATAAAAAGACATGGGAAGAAAGATGCAGACAAATTCCTTTGAAGAAGGAATGAATAAATCTATTAGTAAGGATAGGCTTAAACCTACGTCATATCGAGATGCTCGGAACTTCAGACTAAGTGATGATGGAGAAGATTCTGGAGGAGCCTTAGCAAATGTAAAAGGTAACACTCTTGAGTTGACTATCCCTACATCCCCAAGTGTGTTTAAGGTTTCACCTATTGTAGGTGTAGCTGCACCAATAGCAGGTGTAACTGATAACTTTACAGTAGAAACTGCGGCAGGCGTTATAACAGAGGCTTTCCAATTAATATCTGGTGGGTTTGAAGACTATTTTAATCAGGTAATGGATGTTGCAAACGATCCTACATCTGCTTTGTCTATAATGGGAATCAAAGTAGTTCGAACATCAGCAAATTCTGTATCTGTTTATTCAGAGAATGCAGCTATACTATCCGTGAATTCTCTTGGACAATCTAACTACACAATAGGCACTCAATTTGCGACTCGTCAAACAGACTTACAAATCATAGGATATACTGAAATAAGAGATCAATTAATAATCTGTACTACAAATGATACCTCAAAAAAAGGCGGAAATGGGCAAGTATGGGTAGCAACTTACGACAAAGTATTTGATACATATAGTATTGAAATTAGATATACCCATGATGACATAGGATTCTCTACAGAACATCCGATCGAGATGGTAGCTCGTTATGAGAACGAAGAGATTCAAAGAACTTATTTCACAGATAACCATAACAATGTAAGAGCTTTAAATGTAGCTTCCATAAGTACAAGTTTAGGTGTCGATCCTGCATTTCTAAGTCTTACTCCTTCAATCGATTTCTCAAGACCAGTATTAAATTCAATTAATTCGGGCGGTACTTTGAAAGCAGGTATCTATCAATATGCATATAGATTGTCAAGTTCTACAGGAGCACAATCTAAAGTGTCTCCAGCAAGTAGACTTATCAATGTATTACTTAATAGTGAGTCAGGAACAGAATGGAGTCAATTGGGAGAATACTCTGGAACAAATCCTTCAACTGTTACCACTAAGAGTGTATCTGTATCTATTAAAGATATTGATAGTACTTACGATACTATAGAATTAATATCATTATACTATGGGGCAGCTGAGTCTACTCCAGAGATTAATGTCTTTGAGTCATTGGAAATACCTTCTTCTAACTCAATTGTCATTACACATACAGGAGAGGAAAGTTCTTTTAGTTTGTCTGATACAGAGTATAAGATATTTGGTGTTCCTTTTGAAAAAGCAAAAACACTCAGTTACAAAGACAATAGACTTATAGTAGGGAATATCTCTGCACCTAAAAATGATACTTTGAAGTTTCACGCAAGAGCATACCGTTTTGGTAACTCTTTGGTGGACAATAACATAAGTGGTAACCCAGCATATAATAATGGTAACTCTTACTCAGTAACAGGAGAGTTAAGTAGTATTAAAAGTTATGTACCTGGGTTGAATACTGCTGATGCAGATTGGGGGTACGAAGATCCAGAAGATGTCAGTGTATCCTCTGTAGTAAGAGACGCTATCAATCCTTATAATAAAGTAGATTGGAATAGTAATTTCCTACCTTTTAAATGGCAGACTGATGGTGTTACTCTTGGTGGGGAAGGACCATATGTTAAATATAAGTTCATAACTCAATCCGAAATAACTGGTGCAAATACTGAAGGATACTTTTATGATCCTGCAAATATGATGAACAGTGCTGCACCACTCTTAGAGTCAAGAAAACAGAGTACTGTATATGAGTTTGGAACGAATGATGAAAAGTATCCAGTCATCTCTACACCTCTGAATCATAAGAGTCCTTTCGTTAATGTAATCTTTAGAGGGTATTCTCCTGGAGAAGTATATAGATTTGGAATAGTACTATATGATTTAGCAGGGAATCCAGGATTTGTAAACTGGATCGGTGATATTAAATTTCCAGAAAGATGGGAAATGCGTAGAAATCTACGAGCTTATGGTAACTACCCTTGGGGAGAAACTATTGCTGGTGGTCCTTATGTAGGTGGTGCTGATATGTTGAAATCTGTTTCCGATTCTTTAGGGGACAGAGTAGAATTAAATCAACTTGGATTAGAGTTTGATATAGAAATTCCCGCTAACCTTTTAGACAGCATAAGTGGGTACGAAATAGTAAGAGTAAAACGGGAAGTATCGGATAGAACTAAACTTGCTCAGGGAATCGCTCATCAACTATGCCAAGTAGAAAGTGATGATAACTTATACTTGTTCCCAAGAAAGGGAGGAAATTTATTAAGGTGGAATGTCTCTGGACCAATGGTAGAAGGAAGAAAAGATGCTTATCCTGATTATGATGATCTTACTTTATATCCAGCAGACGCTAAGAAGAGTTTGGTTATTTATAGCCCAGAGTTACAATTCTTTAATACGGTTGGAAGTTCGTTAGGAGATCGTATACGTGTGGACGGTACATTTACAGAGATTATAGAAGAGGATTTAACTATCAACAATACTATGTTGAATTGTGGTGTTTCTGAACCAACGAAGATTGTAATACACCCAGGAACTGAAAATGGTTATGGAGACCCTACAGATGGAGATCAAGTAAGAAGTAATGGTAAGAAAACAATACCATTAGAGTTTACAAGAGAGATTCAACCAGGAGCAGTATTATCAGCTATACCAACACTATCTCCTACCGTACAGTTTACGAACAGTACGCCTCCAACCGCAGATATGTCAAATAGTGAAGAACAGGTAGATGGTGGTTTATGTCTATTTGTTACATTAGGAGGAGGAGTAGAATTATTTCTTCCTGGAAATACATCTACACAGAGTGGAGGATTAAATGGGCGACCTATGTTGGTAACCTATGAAAGAGAATTATTAGACCAATACGGTGGTAACACTCAAGCAGCGAGAGCTAATAACGTGTACCAGAGTACTGGAGGGTTCATTCAGAAAGAATCAGGTTCATCAGCGTTAAATACATTCAGTGTTTTTGGTGGAGATGTTTATCACGCACAATACGATTTTACTCGTGTGGATGGTAAAGAGCCGATTGATCCTGTCACATATACATCCAGAGATGGAGTTGTAGTTCCTTTAGTTAGTACGTTCAATACTACATTAAGAAACGGAAGACACTTCTTGAACAAAGCAAAACCTGACGGTAGTTACCCTCCTGCAAGTGATATAACTTATGCACATGATACCTACGAAGCAGAGTCTCTGTATAGTAGGGAAGACGACTTTATATCCTTTATAGGTAGACCTGTTGGAGTTCCTTTACTGGAAACATTTGATAATAGAATCTATGCCTCACGAGGAAAGATTAATGGTGAGGTAATCGATAACTGGAGACAGTTTGACGCTTTCTTATACAAAGATGTGGAAGGAAGTTTAGGACCTGTAAATAGACTTATCAATCATAATGATATGATATTCTTTTTCCAAGATCACGGATGTGGGTACTTATTAATAAATCCAAGGGGATCAATTACAGGCGGCCCTGCAGGAAGTCTACAAATTGGTTTTGGAGATGTACTGCATGATTTCGAATACATCTCTACTGATATAGGATGTTTCCATCAATGGGTTCCAATCTCTACGAATACGAATTTAATGTTTATAGACTCATACCATAAACAAATGTATTCGATTAAAGGAAAACAATTAGTACCAGTTTCAATGCAAGCAGGTATGAATCCATGGTTCTTTGATAAACTGGTTGGTAATCTTTTAACTAATGATAACCCATTGATTAATAAGGGTATACATTCTACTTGGTCAACACGTTTTAATGAAGTTTGGTTTACATTCTTAAACAGACAGCCTATTTCTTTATGTAAAGCATCTGCTCGTTACACATTCCAGGCTTTTCCAAGTGATAATATCATGACAAATGCATTAAAAGTTTCGAAGACTTGTTTAGGTATATTATCTATATCCATAGGTAACTATGTTGAAATTAATGTAGAAGGTGTTGACCAAAGTATTTTAATATCAGAAACAACTTCTGATACGGATTTTGTATACATACGTATGTCTGTTGGTTCATTTATCGGATCTGATGCAATATTCAATGGTGCGGTAGATGCTACTGGTATAATAGATCAAGACCTTTACGGGAAATACTTAGGTGAAACAGCTTTATTATTCGATGTACAAATCATGGAGATTGTAGAAGAGACTATTGTATATAACGAGGCGTATGAAGTATTCACAGGATTCTACGATCACGCTCCTACGATATACTTAAACGATGGTGTGAATATACTATCTCCAAACCCAATAAATTCGGAGGCTCTGTATAGACATAATAAAGGAAAGTACGGTGAGTTCTATGGTAACATTTTTAATTCTACATTACAACTTATCATTAATGATGGTAAAGGTATTACTAAAGTGTTTGATAACTTTGGATACTACACAGAGGTATTTTCTAATGATTCTAATCCTATTCAGATAGACCAAGAAACATTTAGTAGGATTCGTTGTAATACTACGTATCAAAATACAGACTGGGTAAGTATTGTTCCAAAAAATAATATACGAAGAGTAGACAGAGAGTGGCAATCAGCTATTGCAAGAAACGCAGTATTGAACTCATTTGGAGCTACTCCAGTAGATATAGATATTTTTAATCCTGTTAATTTAGATAAAAACAGAGAGTTTAAAGATAGGCTTCGTGATAAGATTATGATTGCCGATTTTGAATTTGATAATATAAATGATAGAAGATTCTTATTACACTACCTGAAAACTTTTTACAGGTTCTCAGCAAGATAAATTGGTAATTTAGTATCTTTGTTAAAACAAGTTTTTTATGTCTACAATAAAACAAATACCAGTAAAAAAACCAACGTACTCATTTGGTAATAAATCTTATACAGAAGAAGAGTTGGTAAAAGCGTTTCCAGATGCTTATCAACAATACCAAATGGCTTATGGTGGTAAAATACCTCAACATGGTTTTGGACAATGGTTAGGCAAGAATGCTGGAGCTATTGGAGCTGTGGCTGGTGGAATTGGAGGATTTTTTCTTGGTGGTCCTGCTGGTGCATCGGCTGGTGCAAAGCTTGGCAGTATGGCTGGTAATAAAATATCGGAACGTCAAGCTGAAAAAGATGCTGAAAAACTACAAGCTGAACAATCAGGAGTAGCTCCTATGACACCAGAAATTGTTGAGCCTGAAGTAGTTAGACAAGAAGCTGCAATAGGAATGTTTCCTAACGGTGGTAGTTTAAATAAACCCTCTCAGATATTTACTTATGATAAACGACCTGGTGTACGATATGGTTTAGATGAAAAAGGTAATTGGTTAGTAAATGTACCAGATGAAAATAATAGAGGATGGATTCTTTTAGATGATCCAGATGGTTCTAAATCCAAAGAATTATATAAAAATGCTCAATCTGTAGATGATAACATCGTTTACGATGAGTCACAATTTATGAATCCTGATTATAGACATCTGCCTACAGCTACTGTTACAGGAGAAAGACCTACTCAATATTATAAAAATTTTGTTAAACCATCTATACAATTTTTAGATCCTACAGGGATGACTTCATGGGGAGATGTAAAAGATTCGTATGATAAGAATGGTTTGTTTTCTGGAGAAACAGCTTTTGAACTATTAGGAGCATTACCACTATTAGGTAAAATAGGGAAGTCTGGTAAGATATTAGGTCCTGCTTTTGAAACATTAATAAAAGCAAATAAAACAGTTAATAAATTACCTGTTTCAAATAAAACAAAAGAAAAATTATTTAAAACAATAGGTAAATCATACGATAAAGTTAAAAGTTATGATAACGTATCAGGATCATTAACAAAATCATTAAAAGATAATATTAAGTATATTGATCCTACTTTACAAAAAGCTAATCAAAAAGCCATAGATGCTTTTAATACAGTAAATAAAACAGCTAAATTAGCAAACAAAGCTCAATTGTTAGATGATACAGGTGTTGTAGATGAAGCTAAAGATGCATTAATAGATGCTGTAGAAAATAAACCAGGGTGGGACTATGCTGATAAAAGAATACTTAATTTTAAATTAGGAGGAACTATGAATACACATTACGCAAAAGGTGGTCCGTTAGGTGGTAAATTAACAAAAAGGCAAGCTAAAAGAGCTAAAGAAGGAAAAAAAGGAAGATACATAAAAGAAGGACCTCTTACTTTTGAAGATACAAAAAGGTTAGATGCTATATATCCTGCTACAGAAATGATGCCTATTCCATATCTTAATAGAACTTCCTCTAACCCAAATGAAGATGAATCATTTGCTTATGGTGCTATCTATAAAGACGAAGAGGAAATGCGAAGAGCAATAGCAGAAGAAAAATTAAGAAGAAAAAGAAATTTTAATGAGGATGATGGTGAAAGTTTTCCAAGTATAATGTATCCTATGCAAATGAAATTAGGTGGTTCTACTCCTTCTCAGTTTGAAGCAGAGGGTGGAGAAGTGATACAAGGAGATGGAATACAAATTAATGGTGGTGGAGGGAATCCTTCTCTATCATACAGAGCTGACGGAGGTGCTATGATAAACGGAGTAGATCATAAAGAGAGCTCTGCAAATCCAAACTCAGGAGTTAAGATGGCTACATCTGGAGCAACTGAAGGTAGAATATTTTCTAAAAAATTAAAAAGTCCTACAACTAAAAGACCATTCTCTGAAGAAGCAGATAAACTTTTAAAGAAGATAGGTAAGTACGAAGACGTAATAAAAAATAAAAGTTCTGAAGCTATTTCAAGACGTACTTCTCAAATAATGGCTGATAAGTATAATGCTAAATTAGATGAGTTATTTGAAGAGCAAGAAGAAATGAAAGCTGAACAAGGTATTCCAGCTCAACCTGGAAGAGCAGAAGAAGCAGGGGAATTTGCTAAAGCATTAGATGCTAACGCTGTACCTCCAAATGCTCCAACTCCAGAAACTTTAGATATGATGGCACAACAAATGTCTCAAATGCCTATGGAAGAAATGGGTGGTAATCTTACTATGTTTCCTAATGGAGGTAGTTTAAATTTAAACGCTTATCGCTCAGGAAATGAAAATGGTGATACAGTTGCTACAGATTTAGAACTTAGAACAAAAAATAGATTAAGAGCAGCTGTGAATGGTGAAATACCTATTCAAGATAATTCTAAATTTAAAGTTAATAGATTGTCCGTAGGATATAACCAACCTACAAAAAAAGGTAATTTTGGTGTGGAAGTAAATAGTTATCCTGCTTCTCGTAAAAAACTTAATCCAGAATTAAATGCTTCTTATAATTATTCAAATAAAAAGGGTAACTTTAACTTAGGAATTAATAATGTTATGAGAAAAGATAGTTATTTTAACCCAAATTTAAGTATGCAATATAACTTTGCTTATGGCGGGTACACTGGACAGGGAGGTTATAGAAACGCTGCTTTAGATTTCTATAACAATCAAGAACCTGATCAAGGTGGTTTGTCTGAGGAAGCTTTAGAAATGATGGATAAAACTAAAGACAGAGAAGGAAATGCTACAGAAGATATGCCAGAAATTACAACTGAAGATAAAAAAGATTCTTCAAAAGATATGGCTCAATCAGATATTGGAAAAATTTTAACAAAGTCTGTTATGGCTGCTGCTGGAATACCTGCAATAGCTAAGTATGGAGGTAAATTACCTCAACATGGTGATGGATCAATGTTACAAAATATAGGAGCAGGAGTAGGTGCTGCAACACCTTTACCTACAATGTTTTATGATTTTGCTCAAGGAAGAAAAGATCCTTATGAATGGGAAAGACTTCAAAACGAGCAAAAACAAAATGCATTAAATCAATTTGGAAATGCGTCTGGAAATCTTGGTGCTATGGGTGAAACTGTAGGTGATATGGATTCACAAGCAGTTAGAGATTTTCAAGCATCCAGAGATATTTATGCTGGAATGGGTGATTTAGATGTTTCTCAACAAAGAGCTGACGCTTCTAATGCTGCAGGTAATCAAATGTACGCATTACGTGGTGGTGCAGGCTCAAGAGCTGAGATGTTAGCAGGAGCACAAAATGTCCAAGGACAAAGACAAGCTCAGATGGGATCAATAGAAGCTTACAAAAATAAGTTTGATTTAGATACTCAAAAAATGAAAGCAGCAGGTATGAATCAACTTGGTTCTTCTGAAGGAAGTCTACAATCTCAAAAAGCAAGTTTATATGGAAGTCTTGCAGGTCAACAAGGAATGCTTGGTGGTATGTATCAAAACATGGGGCAACAAGATAGAGAATACGCTCAATATGTTAACGAGCTCAATAAACAAGAACTTGATTTACGTAATGCTCAAAAACGATCTGGATGGGCTGGGCTTGGTAAATTTGTTAAAGGTGCTGGAACTTCTCTGATTGGAATGGGAACTAATATAGGTTAATAAAATTAAATATACGGTAATGGGATATACACCACAATATCAATTTTTAGCTCCAGGAGCTGCATTAATGCCAGAAGCGAATCCAATTCCTTTTGGTGCTTTATTGGAAAACAAAAAATGGCGAACAGGTCAAACTGAAAAGTTGGCTAAACAGCAGGCTCTGCTTGATAAACAATATCAAGACATTCGTGCTACAAATGATTTTAATGCTCGTAAATTAGAACAAAGAGCTAATTATTACAACACTGAACAAGAAAGGGTTCTAAATGATAAAAAGCTGACGACCACGGAGAAGTATAATAAAATGATAGGTCTTGGTTCTCAAGCAGCTAATGATGTTGCGTTACAAGATATTAGAAGTTTTTCTAAAGGTTATGAAGCAAATAAAAAAGCTATTGAAGAAGAAAAAGCGAGTTTAGATCCAGAAGTATATGCAGCAGCTATGGCTGATATAGAAGCTAAAAATCAAATTGGTATCGGAGAAGTAGATGATTATAGATCGTTTAATAAATGGGAAAATGTAATGGCTAAGAAAACTCCTGAAATGGCTAAAAATGTTCAAGAGTATTTAAAAGGTATCAAAGCAAACAAGACACCTATCTATACAGAGGATGGGCGTATAATGCAAGCTGATAATTTTGGTGTTCTTAGATGGGAAGACAATTCAGAAGTTACTGCTGAAGAAGCTACACGTATTGCTAAAAACTATGTAAACTCTTCTCCTGCTTTTACTTCTTTCTTTGAACAAAAAGATAGGGGAGCTGAGATTATTAAAAAGAAAGAATTAATGAGTCAAGGTCATAGTGAAGACGGGGCTAATTATTTAATTAAAGAATTAAGAGAACAAAACGGTGGAACCGTTTTTGATAAAGAAGCTTATATTGATAAAGGTATCGCAGCTGCAGTTGATTACGCTGCATATACTGAAATAGGTGCGCATACACAAAACGATGCACAACTTGCTGCGACCATAGCATATAAAAGAAAGAAAGCTGATGAAGTTGAAGAAGTAGTTGTTCCTCCAGCAATTGAGACAAGTGTTGATCAAGTAACTGGTGTTAACAATACTAATTCTAAAAGATATACTTCTCCAGAAGAAGTAGCACAACTGGAAGGATCTTATGCAGCACAAACCCAAGAGCATTCTGCAGAGATAAAAGCATACGAAGAAGCAGTTAGAAATAATGTTACCCCTCCAATTACTGCATCTCAGTATAAACAGTATCAGATAGAGCAACAAGCTGCTATAAATAAATTAAATACACTTGTACAAACAAGAAATAATTGGGAAGATAATACTATTCAAAATAACAATGAAGGAGTAGAAGCTGTTAAAATAAAACGTCAATTAGAAGGAACTGGACAGTGGGATCGTAAGACAAATACTATCGATTTTTATAAAAATGTAGAGTTTCAAAAAGATGCTAAAGGAAATATCATTAAAGATAACGATCTTGAGTTAGGGGAAGTTACATCAGATATTTCAAATGTAAAAGACTATGTACGCACAGAGTATGTAAGACAAGCTATAAATGAAGCTTCTGGTGTTAATATGGATAATAAAGAGTTTGTGCAATTTGCTAAAAGACTTAGTTATGTAATAGATCAAGGATATAGTGCTGAGGCAAAACCAGAGTTTTTTGAAAGAGCAGGAATAGATAGAGCTACTTTTGTAAAAGCTTTAGCCACTAAAGATCCTGAAGCAGTAAAAAAAGTAACAGATGCCTTAAAGTGGCCTGAAAATCAAGAACAAGCGTTAATAAAATTAGGTGGTTATTTTTATAAACATAAAGGAGGAGGTTCATCACATGGTCAAGAGTTTGATGATGTTTTTGATGCTATGGCAGAAGATATGAAACAAGAGTATTACGATGCGTACAATAACCATATCGAAAAAGTAGGTGTCGAAACACCTGCATATTCTACTGGATTTTTAGCTATTCCTGAAATAGAAAAAGGATTAGCTTCTGAACCACAAAAGAAAATGGCTAACGAATCTTACGCAAATGCATTATCATCAGCAACAGATATAATTAATCAAAAAAATGCTGTTGTTTATAATACAACAACAGGAGAGGCTATATCTGCTACAGAGAACCCAGAATTATTAACAGGTTTTGTAGCTGAAGAGTTTTCTCATGTAGGAATGGATGAATTAGATTTAGGAGGAGGTGAAGAGTATATTCCAATAATAGTAAAAGGTACTTTAACAACATACGATGATACTGGAAAAGCTACAAAAGTACCTACTTCTTACACCATGTACTCAAGTAGAGATGCTTCAGGCTCATTATATACGCATTTAGGTAACTACTTGAATCAAGCTAATGTAACAGATAAATCTGGAGCAGTTGATTTTGTAAAAGATAGATTAAATAATACGGTTACAACTGATGCGATTTTTGAAAATGCAGACGCTAATTTAAAAATATCAGATACTAAAAATAATTATTCAACAGAGATAAATATTCCACAACTTACTAAAATACCTGTAAATAATCGTTTTATATTACAAGGTGTTGATAATACCATCCAAATGAAAAAAACTGGATCTCAAAATTATCAGTATAGTGGTGAAAATTTATCTCCATCTACAACTTTTTATAATGGGTTGGAACAAACGTTACCAGATTTACATACTTTTATAAGTAACATAGATCCTAAAACAACAAAATTACCTCCTATAGATGCTAACTCTCCTGAAGGTCAGTTATTTTTAACAATGACAGATGGTATGTTGACTGGTAAAGCTTTAGAAGCTAAAAGATTTACTGTAGATGTGGATAGTAGAGATGATAGTAAAATACTACTACAATCTATTGATAAAGAATATAAAAATGCATATAAAGCAGTAAACGTTCCGAATCAAACATATAGAAATTTAATGGATATGTTAGGAATACAATATGATCCATCTATATTTGAACAAGAGGAGGTTGAAAAAAAAAGTCCAATAACTCAGTAAATATCCCAAGTAATGAACAAGGAGGAGGGGCTGTGCCATTGCCTAATACTCCTCCTGTTCTTACTACTTCAAGCATACAAGAACAAGAGCCACCAGCACCACAAAAACCATTACAACCTGTAATTCCAAAGCAAAATATTGGAATTACATTAGACCAAATAAAACAGCAAGCTTATCAGCAACCTGCTCCTGTTACTCCTGCAAAAGAATTGACTACTGATAACTTAAAAGGTAAATCAAATGTAGTTAAATCAAATATGGTAGAAAAAAATGGAGCAACTCCAAAAACTTTGAATGATATTAAAGCTGAAGCATACGCACAGCAAACTCTGGAGCAAAATGAAAAGCCTTCTGGAACATCTTTAAAAGGAGATGAAATTGTGAGTGCTTTTAATCAACTACCATCAAATAGTACAAGTAAAGCTATAGTTCGTTCTGTTGCTTCTATGCGAGATAAAACATATAATCTTGGAGATAAAAGTGGGAATAGTATAGACTGTTCGGGGTTTGTTTATAAAGTACTTACAGACTTAAATAAATCAGTTCCAACAGATGATTTAAGTTCTCAAGGATTATGGGTTAATTCTAAAGACCATAAAACTTATACAGATTGGAAATCTATTAAAAAATCAGATTTAAAAGAAGGAATGGTGATAGCATTTGATACTGGAGACCATGGGTTTGATAAAAATAGAAAGTATGGTATTGACCATATTGGTATAATAGTTTATAACTCCCAAGGAGAACCTATGATAGCTGAATCAGCAACAAGTAAAAACGGAGTGGCTCTTACTCCTTATTCAGAGAGATTAGCAGAAATGGGAGATGTTTTGGAAAAAGTTTATACTGGTAGTTATTAACTTTTAGATTATACTTTACTAAAAACAGTTATAGATTAAAGGATATTTTGTATTTTTGATCTACCTGTTTTTAGTAAAAAGTATTATCATGGAAGAAAATATAATGTTCAATACAGACGGTGGCTATGGGGCTGGCGCAATCAATCCTGCTACTGGTGTAGCTTATTCAGAACAAGAATTAGAAAGACTTCGTAAACAACAAGAAGAACAATTTCAAAAAAGTGTTCCTGCTAATCCTGGTCCTGGACCAGCAAAGCGTGAAAAAGAAAAGAAAAAAACTATTTCTGAGGCTTTAAATGAAACTGTTTTAGATCCTTCAACAGGTCTACCTCTTAGAGGAGCACAGCTTGAAGATTATAAAAAGAATCCAGGAAAATACGAAGAAGGTGCTGGTGCGAGATTAAACGCAAATAAAGTATATGACATAGATGTAGATGCTTACTCTGATTATATGGACCAAGTTAAACCTTGGGTTGGTACTCAAGAGTTAGATTTACGTAGAGCTCAAGGACAAAGTGGAGTTGAGCAAGCTGGTAATGCGGTTGTTAGAGCTGTGGGTGGTGCTATATTTGATTTTGTAGGTGGTATGGCTTCTATGGTTGATATAGAAGATTACTACAATCAAGATGATGAAGTAGGTAATCCTATTTCAGATAAAATGGAAGAGTATAAAAATGCAATGAATGACTCTTTTGCTATTTACAGAGAAAAGCCAGGAGAGGCTTTTGATATTGGAGATCCAGCATGGTGGTTTGAAAACGGTTCTTCTTTAGTTGCTTCAATAGGAGCTTTTGCAGCGCAAGGTGCTGTAGTAGGTGCTACGTTTGGTGCTGGTGCTGCTGGATTAACAGCTAACGCAGCTAAGTGGGTACAAAAATTAGCTAAAGGAACATCCACATTAGCTACAGCTACAGCTCTGAATCAAACAGAAGCAGTAATGTCAGCTTCAACAGTTTACAAAGAAAATTTAGATCATTATATTTCTTTAGGTGCTACTGAAGAAGAAGCTAAAGCCAAAGCTGCTGATGACGCTTCTAATATAATTGCCATTAACAGAGCAAATATTGCTTTGAATTTAACTGGTGCAAGTATGTTTACTCGTGCTGGTGCTCAAACATTAGCATCAAGAACTTTACTTGAGGCCCCTAAAAAATTATTTTCAAAAGCAGGACTAAGAACATTAGGTGCTGAGGGTGTACAAGAATTTGGAGAAGAACAAATAAACTTTATAGCTGAAGGAGAAGGTAAAAAAGCGATTGCTGGAGGAGGTAAGGATAATCTTTTATCAGCGTTAGCTGACGGTAATTCTATGGCTAAATATGCTGATGATGCAAGTTTCTGGGAAGCTGGTACGCTTGGGGCTATTGGTGGTATTGGTCAAGGAGCTGGTGGTATGGCGTACAGAAAAGCGTCTGGTAAGTACAAACAAGAATTAGAACAGTTTGAAAAACAAGAAGCACGTATTGCTGAGATTGATAATATGGCAAAGAAAAGCAGTGCTAAAAATGGAACATTATCAAGTGTTTTTCTTTCTGCAGCGGATTTCAAAACAAAAGCTGAAGCTCAAAAAGCAGCCGAAAAAGAACTGGAAAAAGCAGAAGCAGAGGGAGACACAAAGAAAATAGAACAAGCGCAAGCAAAAGTAAGTGCAGCTGCTGATAATATGTTATGGAGTCAGGTTAAAAACAGTTTGCAAGACGGTACTACTGAGTCTTTACTTGCAGCGTATAAACACATGGCAAGTATTCCTGAGAAAGAAGCTATTGATGAAAGAGGTATGCCTTCTAACTATAAAGAAAGAGCTGAAAGTGCTATTGAGTTTATAGAAGAAACAGAAGATGCTTATAATAAATTTAGTTTTGCTTCTCCTAAACTACAAAGTAGTGCAGTAGTTAATAGGGCTACTGCTTTGAATTATAAAAAATACACAAAAGAAGCAAAAGAAAACATACAAGAAGTTGAAAAAGCTATGAACGAAATACGTTCTGGGTTATCTCCTTCGTATGCATCTATGTCAGATGAAGAATTAGCATTAGAAAATGATGCCTTTGCCTTTGCTTTAAAGTTAAAAAGAGATAATGAAAAAGAAGCTGATGAAAATTCTAAAATACAAAATGAATTAGATTCAGAGTATATTCAGATGGTTAAAAAATCTGAAGGTAAAAGGGCTGCTAAAAATAAAGCAGATGATATTCGTAAAAATAGATTTGAAAGACGTAGGGAAGATGCGTTTAGAGAAAGAATACAAGATGAAATAATCGATAATGGTTTAACTCGTGATGGTATTCAATCATTAATTAACTCTGTACAGAAATCAAATCATCCTGAGAAAAATTCTCGTTTAGATGTTTTATATGACTTTTTAGAAAAGGTTTCTAAAAACGAAACTATTGCTTTAGACAATAAAAGAAAACAAGCTCAAACTGAAGTATTACAGCATATAGATACACAGGCAGAGTCGTTAAAACAAGAATTAGGATTAACACCTAAAGCTGCTAAAAAAGTTGCTGAGGCTGCTAAAAAACAACCAGGTAAAAAAGTAGAAGCTCCAACAAATGAAAAAGAAGAAGCTCCTACTCAAAATGCTCCTTCTGAAGGACAACAGAGTTTAAATGAAATATTAGGTGTTCCAACAGTAAGTCTGAGTGAAGATGGTAAAATAACTGTACAAGAAACAGAGCCTACTGCTACTGCAGAAGATTTGGGGGAAAAAGTTCCTAATAAAACATTAGAAAATTTATCTCCAGAAAGAAAAGCAGAATTATCTGATGGTACTAAAATGCTTTTAGAAGAGGCTAATACAGTAAAAGAAATCACTGATAACTTAGATTTACTGGGAGATGATATAAAGTCATCTGAAGCAGCGATACTGAATGAACGAGTACAAGAACTACAATCTTTTGAACAAGCATTAAAAGATAAGGAAGCTGCTTTAGAACAAAGAGATAAAGAATTAGAAGAAGCTGGAGTTGATCCAGATGCAATGTTAGATACTAAAGATATTCGTATCGTTCAGTTATCTGAAAAAGAAGGTGATAATTCTGCTAAGTACGGTTTAGAGAACACCCCTGTTTTAGATCTTGATTCAGAGGTTGAAACTACAGAAGAAGAAGATATTGAAGAAGAGGCTGAAGCTAAAATGCAACCTCAGTTACAAGCAATGCCAGTAGATGCTGTAACAACAGTTGATACGCAATTTATATCTCTGCAGATAGATAATCCTGAGACTCCTACTTCTAATAACATCGAGATGGGTGTTCGTGAAAAAGGTTTCTTTGTAAAAGCTACTGATGAAAATGGTAATCCTATTCCAAAATTAGCTACTAAGTATGTAAGAAAAACAGAAGACAATCTTACAGAAGCTGAGAAAGCAGTTGCTATTCCTTTATATTGGTATCCAGTTAAATTGGATGAGACAACTGGTATGCCTATAATAAGGCAAGGGTTTGGAATGGATAAGTTTAGATACGATAAATCATCTGCTCCAGTTCCTTTGCTAACAAAAGGTATGAAAGGTGAGCCTATTTATATAGTTCCAGCAGATTTAAACGAGACTCCTGTATTAGAAAGCGAAGTATTAGCGTTTGAAGACTGGGTTAAACCTGAAAATGCAAAAAAAGACCAGGTAGTTTATCTTAAAAAAGGACAATATGTATATCCTCAAGGACATGAAAAAGCTGGACAAGAGATATTCCCAGACGCAGGTGAACATAATCAACCTATTACAGTTCATTTAACTCCAGATGGTCCTCCAGTACAAAAAATTGCTGCTGACAGCGTAGAAGAGTTATCCGATTTAAGGACAAACTTTGATGTTTATTCAGATGAATCAGGAGCTGTACCAGTTATGATACATAAAAAAGGAAAAGGATTTGTTATAAATCAAAAGCAACCAGATGGTTCATCTGCTAAAAATCCAATAGGAGTTTTAGGTGCTTTTGGAAAAGATTTTACATTAGGTGTTGGTAGTAATGGTACTGTTATTTATACGGAAAATGGCGTTGAAAAAGAATATGAAGCAAAAGTAGAAGATGGTAGAGTTTACGCAATGGTTACTTCTGCTAATGGTGATAAAGTTCCTGTACGTTTAGAAACTAAAAAAGTATCAGAAAAAGATGCAGATCACATTATAGATAATATTCTTTTAAATAGTGAATTAGAAGGTAATGATAAAGCAGCTATTATTAAAAGTATTGTAGGAACAATAGCTAATCATAATATTGAAGACTCTGAAAATGCTAATGGACCTTTATTTTTTGCAAACAATAGAGAGATAAAATTAAGAGTAGGTGGTCAAATATTATCTATTGGATTTTATGATTTCGGAGATAAAGGAATTAACAATTTAAGACAAGCTTTAAATGGTGAAAGATTTTTAGCAACTGTTTACCAATCATCAACTGGTAATCCAGAATACAACTATGGTGAGCCATTACTTAATGATGACGGAAAACCAAAGCAAGAATATTTCGATCCTAAAAGCCCTAAGACTTTAACTCCTGAGATGCTTGAAGCATTACAAGACTTCAGACAAGTTATTAAGGATGCTATAATGAGTAAAAATTATGATGTCAGTAAAAAGAATATTGTTAGCAACACAGCTACAATTGACCACACTACTGGAGAAACATATAATTCATACTCTGAATACTTAGAAGGTAAGAATATACTTACTACCGATGTTACAGGATTAAGCACAGGACAAAAGTTTACAAATTCTAAGGCGCAATTAATTCCAGTAAATAAAAAAATTCAAATTGTTACTCCTTCAGTAGAAGTAACATCTGATATAGATAGTTTGGATGTAGCTAAAGCTAAAACTAAAGCTGATATAAAAAGAAGAAGGCAGGTAGAGTTGTTAAGTATAGAAAATTCAGTAGAGTTAACACCTGAAAATCAATCTAATTATATAAATGATCAATTAGCTTATAGAAGTTTATCTAAAGAAGGATTTATAAATGCTGCTGAAACTGGTGTTTTAAGTCAAAAAGGATATAATAATAATCCTAAGTATAGCAGTATATACTTTGGAAATGGAACTAAAGGCTTTAATGTGGTAATGGATTTTGCAGAAAAAGCAGGTGGAGATCCTTATATTGCAGTAGTACCCAGAGCTAATTTAAAAACAGCAGGATTAAAGCATAACGCAAGTACTACTAATAGTAATACTACAAAGCCTGTGTTTACTAATGATGTTGTATATTTAATAGGAGATTATAAAAATGAGAAGATCTATGTAAAAGAACATACTGAAATAGACAAAATCAACGCTAAATACGATGCTGAATTAACAGCTTTAGAACAGCAAGATAATGCAGTTAAAAACGAAAGCAATACAGATGGAGAAGCTACACCTGCTAATATTGAAATAGTTTCTGAAACAGATAATGTTATTGATTCAGATCCGACTCAAAATGAAATTGATAATAACACACAAGAGTTAGAACCAGAAAAAGAGTTAGATGGTACAGAAACAATCAATACAGAGGATATAGATCCGAATGATGAAGACTTAGTTTTTAGAAAAGTTGAGTCTAAATTTGAAGAAAATCCTTTGAACATCTTAACTGATACAGAGATTAGCTGGATTATAGATACATTCGGAGAAGAACATTTAGCTCCAATGGCTCAAGCTAAATTTATTCTTATAAAAGGAGAAAAAGCATACGGTGCTTATTCAAATGGAATGGTGTTTTTAGCAAGAGATGGTAAAAAAGGAACTGCTTATCACGAAGCTTTTCACTTAGTTCTTGATTTAGCTTCTACTTCTAAAGAAAAAGAAGTATTAATGAAAGCGGCTAAAAAAGTATTTGGAGAAATAAATAAACGCTCACAAAAATACCAAGATTTAAAAACTACATATCCTAATAAAAATGAAGCTGAGTTAGCTGAAGTTTATTATGAAGAAGAAATGGCCGAAGCATTCAGAACTTTTATGGAGTCTGAAGAGTCAAAAGGCAAAATAAAGAAAACTAAAGTAGGAATTGCTATTCAAAAATTCTTTGATAGAATTAGAAAAGCAATTTTAGCGATGCGTATAAAAGGTTCTCAGATGTTGAACAGAGATTCAGTTTACCTTTCTAATTCTATTATGAATAAAGCATTCTTAAACATTAAGAATGGTAACGTAACGTTTTCAGAAAGAGCAAAATCAATCATGGATAAGCAATATTTTAATCCAAATGATTTTAAACTTAGAAGAAAAAAAGGATTCACAGAAGAGTTCAAACATGATATGGTAAGCACAATGCGTTACGCATTGATGAGAAAAGTAATACCTAAAATGATTGCAGATGGTAGAACAACTGCTACTTCTATTACTGAGATGATTACATCTAATAAGTATGTAGAAGATGTTAGGACTGCTATTAATGAAACAAGAGACATTTTATTAAAACAAGGTACTACATTTTTAAATTCTAAAAATCCTACTGCTAATAAAACATTATCAGGTAGATATTTAGAAAAATCATTACAAGACTCTGAATGGAATGATAAATTTGAAGGTGGTATTGTTTCAGATCCTGGGTTTGGTTCTTTATTAATCGATAGTTTAAAACTACACGGTTCAAATGTAAAAAGACAAAAAACAACAGATGGATTTACAGAATACGATGCTAAGAAAGTAGAAAATGAAGTCCTTGAATTTGGTGAAGAAGTAGTTGAAGAAGGTGAAAACGAATCTACATCTATTGAAAGAATACATAATTCACACTTTGCTTTAAGTGATCCTAAGAAAACATTAGCATCAGAAGTTAAAATAGCTTTAAGTTTTGTTCCTACTCCTACAATAGTAGACAAAAAAACAGGTAAAACTATTTCAAATGGAAGAAGTAAGTTTACAATGCTTCCTACTTTTATTGATTTTCATAAAGTATATTCAATGCTTACAAGTAAGTTAGCAGATGTGGATATATCTGAGATGGAAGATAAATTACAAGAGTTATCAGCATGGAACCCAATGATTTCCTCTGTATATACAGAGTATCAAAACTGGTCTCCAGAACTTAAAAATAAGTTTAAAGCTGTAATGTCTAAAACACAGTTAAAGTTTATGACAGTTGTTTCAGGTGAAAACATGGAGTGGAAACTTATTGAAACAAATCGTACTGGTGTTTTAAAACAGATATTAGAAGGATGGGCTCGTAATAAAAACGCTAAGAATTTATTTGTTGAAGAGCAAGGTCAAACAGCTACTGTTAATAAAGAAGTGCTTCAAAAAATGGCTGATTCTTATGAGACATTGAGTAATGAAAAGCTTCAAGAAAATCCAGTAGATTATTACAAAGCAATTAATGAAGTGTTTTCTTTCATAGGTATAGAGTTTGACGCTCCTGTACTTCAAATGCTTGCTACTAAATATTCTCCAAAAGATTTTAATAAGTCTTATGTACAAGGGAAATTCAAATTTATTATGAATGAACTTGGGTATGATGTAAAAACTAAAAAAATAAAATCTGGAAAAGGAGTTGATCCATACGTTTCTACTCAGAATAAAGGTCAGTTAAAAACAATTACTAAAATAGCTGAATTAGTTAAAGATGTATCTACGGATTTATACACTGGTTCATTTGTAAATGGTGAGGGTAAAATGGTTTATTCTATAAACTTAAACTCTTATATTTCTAAATTTAAACAAGATGTTTCTACAGTAGAAAATATCGAAAAGATGTGGGAAGACTCATATTCTAAAGATGTATTCTACAATCCAGATGGTAATTTAGGAGTACATGGTTCTCTATTTTTTGAGTTATTAAAAAATAATCCTAAGATGAGAGAAGAGTTTGATATAATCGAACTTGATACTGCTAAGGATAAAGAAAAAGGAAAAGGTACTTCTTTTGACCAAATGATAGAAAAACAAGCATGGTTAACACGTATGGCTATGTTTGCAAACAATGGTAACAGAAAAAGTACAGGTTACTCTTATATAAGTATGGGTACGAAAGCAGATAAAGGAAGGTCTTTATACATGAAAGTTCCTACATTACAAAATGCTAAAGCACCTGCTGAGATGAGTATTAGTAATGGTATTGGAGTAAAATATGTAAAAGAAGCTGCAAAACATGTCTTGAAAAGAAATGTAATGCAAGAAGCTGCTCGTATTAGACTTACTCAGGAACAATTGTTCGGTCCAGAAGCTTTAAGAGATGACCAGTTAGTAGAAAATCTACATTATAAAGGAACTAATCCAGATGGTACTTTAAATAGAAAAGCTGCTAATGGATTGAAATTTATGTCTATACCTGATTTAAACTTCTCTACTTACGGATTGTTTAACACAGATGGAAGCTTAAAAGAAATCTCTACAGAAACAAACTACGCAAAAGTTAACAAAGCCTTAGATGCGTTTTTAGATAGAGAAGTTCTACGTGGTAAAAATAGAATGGTTAAAGCTGGTGTCTTATTTGAAAAAGACGGTATTTACTATACCGATATGGTAAAGGTAGATTCTTTTGGAGGTACTTCTGTAACTATAGATGGTGAGCAAGTAAACAAGATAGATGACCAAGTTTCTGAATTTTTAATGAACGAACTTGTTTGGAGAACAGAAATAAACAAATTCCAAATGGGGGATTTAGCTCTGTATAAAACAAAAACTGCAGATATATCAAATGATGCTGAGTTCAATGGTGTTAAAGGTGAGTTCTTATCAGTTGTAACAGATGCTGGTAAACGTTCTTACCAAACTATTACCCCAGGTATCGATCATGTAATAGACTCAATGTACGGAAAACCTAAGCAGATGTCCATGGCTATTATGAAAGATATAGAAACTTCTATGTCTGTAGATTCTGCAGTTAATATCGCTGAAAATTTAGTTGGTGAGTCTAATTGGGCAAAACCATACCTTACAGAAGATGGAATGAAAAAATCTACTTCTTCTCTATCTACAGAGAAGAAAGATGCTATCAAAATAGTTAGAATGTATCGTAAAGGAAGTAATTCTGCTGATGCACAAGGATACACAACTCTTGAAGCTCACCGTCATTCAATGATGAGTAGAGGTGATTGGACTATGGAAGGAGAACACTCTCACGAAAAAGCATATAATGAGTATTGGAAAAAAGAAGTTCCAGTATCTTCTTGGCCAGACTGGGTAAATAAACTTGCACTAAAACCATTAAAAACTTTTTACTGGGGAAAACAATACGATGTAGCATTACAAAGAGTGTCGTTTAAACAAATTAAACACTCTACTGTTCCTTTATACGCTGGTATGACTAAGCAAGTTCCATCTTTAGATAAATTACGTCAAAGAATGGAAGCTACTGGTGAATTTTCTAACATGGATCCTATAGATGTAGTGAATATGGAGTCTGCTGTAAAAGTAGGTAAGTCAGGTGTAAATACTTATTCTCAAGATGGATCTTATTTATCTAACATGACTCTTCAGACTATCTATTCAGAGAATGAAAGAAGTCCATTTATTTTACCAACTGATAAAGGTACTGATCCAAAAGACGGTTCTCAATTTGTTAAATTGATTACTTCTAATATGGATCCAGGTGCTGTGTACAATACAGTAGAAGGAATGGAAGCTATGACAACAGAACAAATAAAGTCTGTTTCCAACTCTGTATATGTAGAGAAAATCAAACGTGCTTCTAAAAAACTTAGAGAGGACTTAGGGTACGATAAATACTTAGCGAATGGTAAAAGTAACTCAAGAGAAAACCAATTAGAGTTTTTGAAAAAGGTTCAAAAATTACTTATAGAACAAATTGAGTCAAGAGATTTACCAGATAATTACAGTATCGCTTTAGAAATACAGCAATTAGAATCAGGAGATTATTCTTTTGCAATGCCTTTATCTTTCCCAGCTTACGCTAAGAAATTTGAAATCGCATTAGCTTCTTTATATAAATCAAGAGTTCTTACTCAAAGATTACCAGGAGATGCCGCAGTACAAGTAGCTGAGTACGGTGATGATACTGAAAACAGGTTGAAGTATTATTCGTTTGAGAACGGAGATATGAAAGCTGCTGAGTGCGCCATCTCCTATAAAGAAGCAGAGAAATTAGGTATTTTGGAATATGCTGATGAAAACGGTATTATAGACCATGATAAAATGCCTGATAAATCTGTGTTAGAAATTATTGGATACCGTATCCCTACACAAGGTAAATCATCTATGTTACCTTTAATAGTAAAAAGAATATTACCTCCAACATCTAAAGGTCAGATTATGTTGCCACATGAGATTGTGACGCAAACTGGTTCAGATTATGATGTCGATAAGATGTTTTTGTATTATCCTGCTTTACAAAATAAAAAACATTCTATAATTTGGGGACATCCAGGATTAGGAAAATCTACTTTAAGAAAAAATAGACAAGATGTTTTAGATTTTGATACAGACTTTAAACCAAAAGTAGCAGAGTTATTAGGATTACCAGAAGGTAAAAGATCAAGTGTTTCTTTAAACAAATGGAGAAAAGAAGATCCTAAAAATGAAGCTTTGTTTGAAAAAGCTATGAAAAAGGTTTGGGGACAAGCTAAAAAACAGGCTAAAAAAGACGGAAGCACTTTAATGGTTTCAGATATGATGTTTCTTAAAGACTTTCAAAGTGATTTTGATAAAGTAATTACTACTAATAAAAATACTTTTATAAAAAGAGCGAAAGAAAGAGGAGACTCTGTAGAAGGATTAGAAAGTTGGAAAGAAAACATTGATAAAGTAGTAAATAATGTTTCTAAAGATAAAATAGTTAGTACTGAGAAATATTTATCAGATATTTTTGATTCTTTAAATTTAAAACAGGGGATTCAAAAAGTACCGTTTCAAAACTCTTTGAAAAAAATGGTAGAAGGTACAAAAAGTGCTGATGCATTATCTGATAAACAAATAGAAAACATTTTATTTGCTACAAGATTTGGTATATTAACTTCTAAACACAATAATAAAGAGGTTGTAAATCCTTTAGATTCAGCTACTTATCCTAATAAGATGGAGGAGTATGGTGATTACAACTTACTTGAGAAAACAAGTACATTTAATTTCTCATCTGGTTATACAGACATGCACTTAGAGATGGTAAACAAAGATGCTAAAGCATTGGTAGGTATTTTCTCATCACACTCTGTAGGACAAGCGATAGCGCAAGACGTTTCTATTGCAACATCTACTCCAGTTTACATTAAAACAGTGGACCAAGATGGTAAGGAAATAGGTACTAAAGATAATCAAGCAAATGATTTATCAGGAATATATGGATTTGATGGAGTCCTTCGTTCTATTTATACAAATGAGAATCAAAATGCATCGTTAGATAATGCTAAAGATCCTATTACTGGTTCTTTGAATATAAATACATTTACTGCAAACGTAGTAGCTTATTTAAACAGACTTGGTTATAATAATGATATTGCTGTAGATTTGATTAATCAACCAATAATCAGAGAATTAACTAATGCTAATAATTTATCAACTGATGGGGCTTACATTACTACTTTAGCAGCAGAAGTAGCAGAAAGATTTGATTTACCTAAAGTAGGTAGAACAGGGAAAGAACTTTCTTATGACGCTGCTGAAAACAACAGAGTTACAATAACTCCAGAAAATTTAAAAGCAGTTCTAAAAGCTACAAAATCTTTAGATGAAATGTCTGAAGATGAGTTGATGTACCAAAAACAAGTATTATTAGATTTTGTACAGTATCATAAAGCAGGTACAGATTTAGCAAAAACTAATAAAATGATGTCTCCAGATAGATTCACACAAATGAGTGGTCTTGTAGATATAGAAATCTGGAAAAATAATAAAACTTATGTAGAAGAAGGAAGAGGTGCGATAACGGTTAACAATCTCTATACAGAGGATGCAGCTGTTCCAAGGATTAAAGCGTATTACGATGAAGCTATACTTGGTGCTGAAAATATAATCTCTGAATTTATGCCTTACAATTCTAAGGTATTTTCTATTATCAAAGACAGTATTGCTTACAGTACACATCAAAAAGATGGATACATTGGAGATAAAGACTTATTGAACAAAATTAATTCGGATATATTCTCATACGTTATGTTTGGTAAAGACTCACCTGTACAAAAATACATGATGAGTGACTCTGATCAAGATGTTATAAAAAGAAAACTATTTGATATTAAGCGTTCAACAGCAAAACAAATTGATATTCTTAAAAAGAAATACAATCTACAAAACAATACTTTTTTAAGTATGGTTAGTTCGGATAATTTCAACTCAAGAAATTCACTACAAATGTTGAAATTTAATAATACTGCTTCTTACAGTGGTGAGACTAAATCATCTTTTGTAGATGCATTTGAAGAGCTTGTTTACTACCCTGAAAAAGTATTAAAATCAAGTTATCCTAAATTCAATAATTTGTCAGCTGTAGAAAAGCAAAAAGCTGTAGATGCTCTTTCTTTAAATATGCGTAGAATTATTCAGTATGGAATTGTAACATCAGGTTTCCAAAATGGACCTAATACATTTATCGATTTATTTCCAGTAAGACTATGGAAAGATTTAACTTTAAATGAAGATGGACAATCATTAGGAAGTCTTTCTAAATATATTGCAGATCAATTAGAAGCTTTTGAAAATGTCGCTAATGAACACCTTACTGCATACGCTGTAGATACAAAAAATGATGATGCTTTAGGTGATATATCAGGACAATATAATATGGTTGACCAAATTATACGTAATAGATTTGAAGCAGATAAACTATTAAAATCAGTTTCGTTACGAGCTAATAAATTAGATGTAACTAAAGAGGCTGAAAGTATAACTGGTAAGAAAAAATTCCCACATACTTTTGGGGTTTCATCAGACAATGCTGCTAATTTATTTAACATACAAAGAAAAAGTGGTGATCTTGTAAAAGCAGAACTAAAATCTCCAGCTGGATTCCCTTACTACATTAAAATGTGGGATACGGAAAATAAAAAATGGAGATTATATAAGAGACAATCTCAAATAGTAGATGCTATAAAAGGATATGCTGAGTATCAAGTTATATCTCCATTAGGGGAAGAGCACAAATTCTTTGAAGTATATCCTACTAAAGAGAATCCAGATTCTATACATCCAGATAACAATGATTTTAAAGTAGTAGAACCTAAAAAAACTACTCCTAAAAAATCAAAAGAAACAGCAGATGATTCTTTGTTTGAAGATGAGTATAATCCAGAACAAGAACTTCCAGGTATAGATTTTGAGCAATATTCTGGTAGCTCAGATGTTTCTCTGAATAGTATGAGTGAACCAGGAGGTATAAATATAATAATGCCTAAATCAGAAGGTGATATTGTAAATAAAAAAATAGATGATGGTGAATTAGGACTTAGTTGTTCAAAATAACTACTTTTGATATATGGCTTGTAATGTAACTTTTGTAAATGCTCCTAATGGAAAAAAATCAATTCTCTTCGACTCTTTAAGTAAAGAGTTCGGAGAGAATGAGGCTTTTAAAACATGGGTAGTAACTAAAACCAAAACTTTTGAAAAAGAATTTGGTAACTCTAAGGTAAAAGATGCTAATGGAGAACCTATGATCTTATATCGTGGTGATCGACCTGGTGTGTCTAAATATAAATATAACAAAGGCGATAGAGCTGCTAAGTTAGGTGGAGGAATTTACCTTACTGCAGATAGATCGTATGCTGAACAATTTGGACACGTACATCCTGTTATTGTTAATTCAGAGAATATCCAAGTATATAAAAATCCAACAGAATTTATGAAAACTGTTGCAGATTATTATGGTATAAAAGGTATTCCAACTGCTGAAGATAGGCGTAGATACACTGCTGAAATGCATTCTAAAGGAATCGATATTGCTTTAGATGGGTTTAAAGAACTTACAATTCATTCTGATACTCAGTACAAAATTGCTTTAGATATTAAGTCTGAAAATGATGTAGTACATGAAGTTAGAAAAGAAGCTGCTAAGGAAAGAAACTTAGAATTAGAGCAAAAATTAATTTCGTTTTTAGCACCATTTGGAATTACGGTTGAAGCATATTCATCTTTAGTAGAAAAAACTGGTTTAGATGCATCTGGAGCTGCTGATATGGCTAAGAAATTAATACTTATTTCACAAGGTAAAGCAGATTTAAACACTTTACCAGAAGAAGTAGGTCACTTCATATACGAATTACTTGGAAAAGATAACCCATTAATTCAGAGACTGCGTTCTTTAGCTGAAAAAACAAATGAATTTCAAGCAGTAAAAGAACAATACGGTGAGGTTTACAAAAATGATAAAGAAAAGCTAATTACAGAAACTGTAGGTAAACTTATCGGTAAACATCTTGTATCTGAGTTCCAATCTCAAAATGAAAATCAATCTGTTCTAAGTACCATACAACGTATTTGGGAAAGGATTAAACAATTGTTTAAAAGAGCAGATGTAAAAGCTCTGTACAAAGAAGTAGAGTCAGTCTATGGTGAATTAGCGTCTGGTGTTCTTAGTGGAGATACTACTGGTTTATCTATAAGTAACCTATCTGGAAAAGACCAAGTATATTTTGACTTAGGGAAAGATGATGGAGACGAAGATGTAGAAGAAAATACTACTGAAGAAGATGAAGAAGCTAAACATGCTTTGTTATCTACTCAAAAACTTATTGATAAAGCTAAAAATGTACTTCAATTAAAAATTGATCAAATATCTAAAACAGCTATTGCTGATGATAAAAAAGCTCAAAATATAAAAGAGAATTTAGAGCATCTTCAAAAATTACTTAGTGGAGAAGATGCAAAAACAGCTATTGTCAAGTTTTTATTGAAAGCTCAAAGTGATATGCTTAGTGTGAACTTGAAGTTCAAAACTATGCTTGAGACTGGAGAGTACACAGCAAAAGAAATTCTTCGTTATTCAGAGTATATCGCTGCGTATGATGGTGAGTTTTTAAGACAATTGATTGAGGAAATCGAGGGTACAGAAGAATTTGCTGCTGTAATGGATCCAGAAAAAAGTGAAAGATTTAAAAAATCTATCGTAGGATTACATTCAACACTTAATTTACAGTATAAAAAATTAGGTATTCCATTACTTGCTAAAGCTTTAAGTAAGCTTAACACAAACACTACTTTATCAGAAGAAGATATAAGAGCTCAATTAATCAAAGGTAAAAAAGATGTACGTTCATGGCAAAGATGGGTTGAGGTTTTAGCTGAGTCTCCAGATGAAATTATAGCACTTGCTACAAAACTTGTTAATACTACAAAAGAAAAAGGAAGATTAGAAACACTTACTTTTGAACAAGAAATTACTAAAAAAGTGAATGCTTTTGAAAAACACAGAAAAGAGCAAGGTGTTGATATAGGAAACCCTAAAAAACTTTATGAAATTTTCTATGAAAAAGATGAGAATGGAAATACAACAGGGAGACTAATAAGTAAAAAAGAAGCTGTTAGTAGATTTGCTGAAGGTTCTAAGGATTTAGAATTTTACAATTATTTTGCAACTAAGTATTTTGAGTTTCAAAAAAGATTACCTGCTCAATATAAAAAAGGATTATGGCTTCCTTCTATCCGACAAACAGGAAAAGAGAAAATAGCCATGGGTTTAAGACCTGATAAAGCTGCAAAAGAAGCATTATTAGATACATTTACTCTTCAATTAGATGATGTAGGTTTCGGTGATACTTTAGAATCAAGTTCTAATAAATATGTCCCAGTTCTATTCCATGCTCCGATAGGTGAGGGTGAAGGTAAAATAAGTGCAGAAGATGTTTCGTATGATTTAGGTAATAGTTTACAACGATTTGGTGGTATGACTATTAATAATGCTCAAATGAACAGTATTGTACATGAGTTAGAAGTTTTGAAAACTATTTTAGCAGATAGAAAAGTATCAAAAACCTCTGGAGGAAAAACAATCTTGGATTCTTCAAAGATTTTTGGTGATAAAGAAGATAAAAGTCAAGATGTAGATGGAAACACTACTAATTTGTACAAACAATTTGATTTATTCTTGGACATGGTTGTTTATGGTCAAGTTAAGAATACAGATTTCATAGTAATTAATGGTAAAAAAATACCTAAAGTTAAATTAGCAGACGCTATAAACAAATACAGTAGTTTTAGATCACTTGCTTTGAATTTATTTTCTGGAATGTCGAATTTAACAATGGGTAAAACAATGAACTTTGTAGAAGCCCATGCTGGAGAATGGTTTACTAAGAAAGATTTTGTATCAGCTCAAAAAGAATATCTTGCTAATATGTCTGGTTTTATATCGGATGTAAATAAAAAGATGCCAGAAAGTATGGGTGGACAATTAGTAGAACTATTTGACGCTCTTCAAGAATATGATGAGTACGGTAGAGCTATGAAAGGTAATAAAATGTGGAAAAGAATGATGAGTTCGGATGCTGCATTTTTTATGCAAAAAGGTGGTGAGCATGAAATACAAACTACTTTGATGTACGCCTATTTAAAAGGACAGAAAATTAAAGACAAAAATGGTAATGAAGCTACTCTTTTAGATGCCTTTGAACAAGTTGATGGAGAATTAAAAGTCAAAGATAATTTTGATGTATCTACAGAGGATGTCATAAAACACAGTCAAAGATTAAAACAAATAAGTCAAAAATTACACGGTGTTTATAATAATCAAGATTTAATTAACGCTCAACATACCTGGGCTGGTCGTATGGCTATTTTATTTAGAAAATGGTTGTATCCTTCATTTAAAAGAAGATATGGCGATAAACGTTATAATCAGAGGTTAGAAGAATTTGAAGAAGGAAATTATATAACAGCTATTAAGTTTTTAGGAAAACTATACAGAGGAGTTAAAGCTCACGATGTAGGTATAATGGGATTAAGAGATGTTTACAAGAAAGAAAAAGGACAATTAGAATCTTTTGAAGGTAAAAACATGCGTAGAACTAAGGCTGAATTAGTGACTACATTGGCTGTGTTCTCATTAATAGCTATGTTGGCAGGATTGGATGATGAAGATGAGGAAAGAAGCTGGATTGAAAATATGTCTTTATTCCAATTACATAGATTATATGGAGAGATGACCATGTATGCAAATCCAATAGAAGGACTTAAAATATTAAAATCACCATCAGCTTCTATGAGTACAGTTGAAGGAATTATAAGACTTTTTGGAAGTACCTTTGAAGTAATTGGTGGTACTGCTTTTGGTGACGGAGCTCCAAGGTATAAGCGTGATACAGGTTTATACAACAAAGGAGATTTAAAAATATTAAAAGATTTAGAAGCTATGATACCTATTCTTAAAGAGGGTAGAGCAATGACTGCTCCAGAAGATAGGCTTAAATACATGCTTTGGAAATAAATCGTCTTGATTAAGCAAAAGGGGGGCAACAAATTAGTTACCTCCCTTATTGTTTTAATATACTATCTTCTTTTGACACCTTGAATATTTTAGTATAGTCAGCCTCTGTAGATACAAAATAATAATTGTTTGTTTCGAAGAATACATAATATCCATTAATACGTATTATACTTGTAAATTTTCTTAGTTCCCATAGATTAATATCTATAACATTAGGATCATAAGTTTCAATTACTATATCTTCATAACTTAATTGAAATGTTTCACCATATTCCTTCAATTTGTCATCCAAGAATTTAGCTCTTTTGCTTTTTTTATGTGTGTTACTACTAAATAACACTACTTTCTTATAAACAGGTTCGCTACCATTGTACCTTAGTGCAATGATAGCGAATGAATAGTTTTTGTTACTTTTACTCATACAATAAAACTTTTAGCAACTTCTTCAATTGCAGTAGCTCTTTGCATTAATGATTTTACATACTTTCTTATTTCTTCAGGATCAGTAGAACGGTAATATCCTTTACTACTACTTACAAGGTTATAAACCAAGTGTTTAATACGTATATAATTAATTATCTTACGTACTCTAACACTTGATATTTTATATCCTTTTTCAGTCATAGACTTAACTATTTGACCATTAGTAATAGCATTTTCAACTCCAATTTTACTGTTCAATCCTTTTACCAATAATGGTAATAAAGTATCTTTTTCATAATCTGTAAGCTCTGCTGTTTCTGTTTCGAATCCCTCTATCATAATTACGCTGGTTCCATATCTTCTACATTAACACCTGCTAATTCAGAAAATATGTCGTTTAAAAATAACTTCTGGTTACTTTGGCTATCAGCATGTTTTAATTCTATCACATGTTTTAAACCAAATCTATTTAAAATATCAGGAGATGTAGTATAAGAACTTCCTAATCCCCTTGATGGTTTTGTAGATCCTATTGCTGTTTTTAAACAAAATATGTAATGTCTAAATAATCCAGGAATACCTAAAGAAGCAATCCTTGTTAACTCAAAAGGTTCTTCTGCTTTTTTAATTGGAGCTAAGTATCCAGAAACGCTTTGGCGAGTGTACTTTCCAATAGTATTACCATTCTCGTCTCTATAAGGATTTTCATCGTCTCTACATACGTTACAAGAAAATGCAATCATTGTAAATTCTAATGCTGCACCAGCTTTACTTACTAAATCAGCAGCAACAGATGCAACAGCAGCTAATTTTAAAAATGAATCTGCTTTGTTACCAGCGGACATAGAAATATTTAATGCAATTCTAACCACATTATTTTTTCTACCTTTTGTTGTATATTGCCAGTGCTGAGGATCTCCAGATAATACTCTATCTATACAGAGTTCATCACCAGACATACCAAACTTTCTTGTCTTTTTAATAGTAGGAGCAAGCTCCATTAATCTTTGAATATCTTTATCTTTTAATAAAGAATTTCTAAGTTTATCAATAGCTATCCACATGGTATCTTCTACTTTTGAGCTTAATAAAGCATCCATAGTAGCTAATCTATTTGGATAAGTAGTTCCGTAAGTCCATTCGTTATTCTCTGAATAACGATAATCATCGTTTTCACCATCTGGATTATTGTTTCTAATGTACCCTTTTAAATCTTGGTTATCGTGTAGAGATTCCACAGTAGAGATTATATGATACAATGAATCAAATTCTGTAAATTCATGTATAATATCCTTAGAATCTCTGAAAACATAAGATCTTTTTGAATCTATTTCGTTATAAAATTGAGGTGTTTTAGGTATTTTATCTAATACTAAATCCCCTTTTGCTGGTTGAAATTCAATCATATTTTTTTATTGTCAAATTGTATAGGATTTTAAACCGAAGTAAGGAGAAGGGTAATGATATACATTACCCATCTTCTCCATAGCTTCAAATACACCTCAAGATGTAGCCCCTAATTTAGCTTCATCTTCTGTTACTTTTTTATCTTACGTTTATCATCTTCAGCCCAATCTGTAGTAAATACAGACTCAATTTGAGCCATAGAACGACCAGCTTCTGCTTGACGAACTGCAGATACAATAGTTCTTGTAGATACAATTCTTTTCAGCCTGTTAGAAGTAACGATTTTTCTTATTTGGTGCATTCTTTTTACCACTTCTATTTGAGAATCACCAAGTTCTAACTCTAAAGATTCATCGTAATCAAGATTAAGTTTAGCAACAGAAAATCTGTCTAAGAATGCAGCATCTAAAGATCCCCTACCTTGATAAGCAGCAGAACCATGTCCCCAAGAATTACCTGCTACAACACAGATGAAATCTTCATGTCTTTGAGCGTGTGGTTTATCTTTTCTATTTGGAACAGATACATATCCATTTGCTAACGCAGAATTTACAACCAATAAAGTATTAGAGTCAGCTGCATCTATTTCATCAAATAAGAATACACCACCATTTTCATAAGCAGTAATAAAATCAGATGGTACATAAGTTCCATCAAACAACATTCTACCTAATAAATGTGCTTCAGACATACCTGCAGAGCAAGATATAGAAGTAAACGGTATTTCAAAAGCTTTTGCTATTTGTTTTGCTAATGTAGTTTTTCCAGAACCTGCTGGTCCAACCATCATTAACTGTCTTTCTTGTTCTGATAAGAAAACAGCTTCACGAAAATGTTTATGTGTATATCCTTCAACAACACCAGTTCCTTTTCTACCTGTAATCCTAACATTTGTAGGTTTTAATTTTTGCAATTCAGCTTTTAATATTGAAACCACTTCTGGTCTCATATCCTCAGCTTTTTGTTTAATAATAGTCTCGATAGACTGGCTAAACATATTCCCAAACATACCTAAATCAGCAGCTTGTGCTTGAGGTTGTGGTTGCTGAGGTTGGGAAGGAGTTGGTACAGTTTTACCGACTTCTTCTTCTTTTTCTTCAACTATTACAGCATCTTCAACTGCTGTTTCTTCAAAAGGCATTACTGCTTGTGGGTTTGCTCCTTGAGCTTTTTTAGGATCTCCAATAGTGTACATAATATAATTTTTAATCTGTTTTTAAAATAAATTTTTCTTTATAGAGCAATTCGTTGTCTATATTAATTACAGGCCATACTTCTAATCCATCTGGGATTGTAGAACCTGTTTTTTCTTCCCAATACTCTTTTAACTTAGAGTCTTTTCTAAATATTAAAGGCATTGAGCTGTTCTCTGATCTTCCTTTCAGAACTGCGATTTTCGCTTCTTCAGAGAACTCAGAGTATTTACCAAGTAAAAACTTGGAATAATCTTCTTCAAAAGTTTCAGGCACTTTCATAATAAAGACTGACATTTGACCATCCAGTATGTCGTAAAAATCGACAAATTCTAACATGTTTTTCAAACCGTCTTCTATTCTCATGTGCTTTGTACTCATGTCATGGTTACTGAGAACAATGTATATCCTCTTTTCTTCATAACCGTTTAAATCATAATCACCTAAGTAGGCATTTACTAAATAAGGTTCATAAAACTTTTTAGTAAAGCCTAATAAAGGCAATAAGAAATCAGTTGTTTTTGTTGCTTTTATCTTTGATAAATCAATCAAAGATAGTTTCGATAGTCCCTTCAGATTTTTTTCCTGCTCCATGTATTAATGGGTTTTCAATGTTTAACAAATCATTTATTTCTGGCGTAGGGAAATCTTCTTCACTCATATCTCTTAGTAAAAACACTAATTCATAAGTTTCTGCGAAATGTTTTGAAGCTTTCAAAAACAATTCTGAATCTGTTATGTCTAATTTATCCTTCTCTTTTAATTTGAAGTAATAAGACAAATAGGCTTGAAAAGCCAAAGGCAGATAATCCCCAGAGTCTTGAGCTTCAGCTAATATAGCCTCTGCTTTTTTAGGACCGACTCTGTGTAGTCCTTTAATGTTGTCAGTGGAATCACCTGTTATAACTTGAGTAGCTAACAGCTTCATACTTATATCCTCTGTAGAAAGAACAAGTTCTTTTGTAGTTGGATTATAATGTTTTCCAGGTGATTGTAGCAAATCTTTATCCACACTGCAGATAATAGTTTCTCTATCTTTAATCCTTTTGTGTAAAATAGTTAGAGCGTCATCTGTTTCCATTCCGTTTACAAGTACAAATTTGTACGCTTGTATTAAATGGTCTCTAACACTTTGATACCAAAAAGGTTTTGAAGTAGATTTTCTGTTACCTTTATATTCAGAGGTAGTAGCTACGTTATTTCTGAAGTTTTTACTTCCTTGAATAAATCCTATGTATTCTGTAGAATCTAAATCATTAGTAACTTCTTGCATGTATTTTAAAATGTAATCTTTTACATCTTTCCAGTCCGACATTTCTGCACAAGCAAAAGCTGCTCTGTACACAATAATATCTCCATCAATTAAGATCAAGGGTTTTTTGATTTCCATTTGGTGTAATTTTAGTAAATAATTTTTTCCAGAAAGAAGTCCAATAAGTATCTGCTGTACAAATCATTAACTCCATCTTTCTGTCTTCTAATTCTTCTATTGGAATAAACTCGTAGCTTACTTTTCTAATATGCTTAACTGTATCTTCAGGTAACACCTTTTGTTTTTGTAAAACATCTTGCATTCCTTTAATCCAAATCCAAGCAAAATTATCCAAGTCCCACGAAGGTTCATACCCTGGTTCTGGTTTTTTCCAACTTATTTTTCCTCTAAGTCTCTTTACATCTCCATAATTTATAGGAGCGTAAATTTTAACGTTGATCTCAAGTGGGTATTCTGTTAACATCCCATTTATAGGAGATATAAACATGGTTAAATAAGAATGAATCTGTTCCATAAACAAATGTCTCACTCTATGATGAGCACCTGTATAAATAGATTGTCCATTAATTTTCTTCCATTTGTTAGCACTTTGCTTAACGTGAGTTTTAAACTTAGGTATTGTTGCTGTGTATAGTATTTTTGACATACCTTATCTATTTATCCAGCTATGTACATCTCCTTCATGCACAATATCATCTGGAAAGCAAGTATTAAAAAATTCTATTCCATCTTTCCAATTATCAAATTCACCATCGGAACTAATATTTACATTAGGACCAAAAACTCTTTTAAAAGCTATTAAACAGGCTACTACCACAATGTCGTATGGTTTTCTATTTGTCTTACAAAACCCAAAAGCATCTACAAGATCTGGGTTGTTTTCAATTATAAAAGCCTCATGTCCTAAATCACCCTCACCATTAAACTTTACGTGTGCCCCAGATATATCTGGCTTAGAATCTTTTTTAGAATTTACACCTACTATTTTGACTTCTTCTCCTTTATAATAAACCCCTCCAACTGGACTTGTAGGTTTACATGTTTCTATTATTTTGTGGCACATTCCTGTAAATTTTTCGAAATCTTTTTCGTTGAATTTAATAGGTCTATCCCAATAATGTGTATATCCCATTTCTATATTTTTATTGCTGGGGATTCCAGCGGGTTAAACAATTTCTTAAATGCTCTACAGTTTGTAAAGCAGTATGTCCTTTTCTATGATCACTCACATCTTTAAAACCATTTTTCTTAGTGTCAAATGTTTGTAAGAAAAAGTATTTAATTTCAGGAACTAACTTTTTTTGTTTTTTAGTACCTATAACACCAGCTTTATCAAAATCATTTAAAAAGTATATGAATTTAAACCTCTCTTTTAAATCTTGATAGATATGAGGTTTCACTCCTATTAACTCTCCTTGTGATGCTACAGCTGATATTCCTAAGCTAAAAAGAGTCATAACATCTTTCTGAGACTTAGTAATTATCAAAGTTTTTCCTGTTTTAGGCATTTGATCCCATCCTTGTAAGACTGATAAATCTACATTTGAAATCCATTTAGACTCTGGAGTTAAAGGTTGGTATATCTTATAAGAGTACTCTCCGTCTTTGAAATATACATAAGCATAAGCAGGTTTAAACACCCGTTTATTTTCAACGTATATTATTGTCTTATTAACATACACTTTTTCACATGGAAATACATTGTAATAAACAAGTATTTCTTTTGTGATACCAAATTGAGCCCAATACTCCAAGTCTTCTTCAGACCATTCTCTTTGCTTGATTTTAATATCAATAGAACTTTCTTTTGCAATTAGTTCAATCTCTGACTGACTAAATTGTGTTTTAAATCCATGATACTTTTCAGGAGAATCACCTCTCATCCTATCATCATACAAACCTAAGCCCATATCATAATTTATTTTAGATGCAGCCGAGTACAGATCTGGTAAGTTAAATAATTTCTTAACAAATTGCACTGGTCCTCCCCAATCTCCAGTAGACCAATCATTGTAATACAAATAACCAGTTTTAGAAATATGTAGAGCAAAACTTGGATTAGAGTCTTTTCTTAGTGGGCTCTGCATTGCCTTACTAAGTCTTATATCTTTCCCCAAGTAATAACTAAATATCTGATATGGCTCTACATTTTGTAATAAAGTGTCAAAGGATAGTAAATTATTAGTATCGTACATATCTTTAAATTAAAAAGAGTGTGACATTTGCCACACTCTTTTATTAATAATTAGAATGCTCTTTTAGAAAGGCATATCATCATCTGGTGCTCCAGGTGCTTGTGCTCCTGCAGTTGGAGTAGCTGGTGCAGCTCCATTACCCAATTTTGGATCATCACCATCTTCTTTTTCCATTTTGTCAAATCCTGGATCGATTTTCAATCTTGATTTGTCAGATGTAACAGACATAGCCTCTACAAATGGAACATACTTAGGAATTGAAACATAGTTTCTGTAATTGTAAACCAATTTAATTCTCAATTTTGTTTTGTGAATATTTGGTTTAACCATTGCAATAACTTGGTTTGCAAAATCCTCGAATGTCGGTGCAGAGATGTTGACAGCCTCTGCAGGTACAAACTTAGTACAGATGTGCTTGATTCTGATTAAGAAGTTTTTAACTTTTTTCTCAAAATTAGCGTCATCACTTGCGATTGGCCATTCTGTGTGAGATACTTGCTCACCTTTATCTCCTTCAAAGTGAAATTTTAAATACGGATTTCCATTAGAAGCTGTTTCTAACGAAATATCTTTTAATGTTACTGCTTCATGAATACCTACTGAAAAGTAATTATTCGATTCTTCTTGTACTGATTGATCTAAACTATACATATATGTTTATTTTTAAAAATTTGTAATTAATTAATTATTCTCCTAATTCGTAATCTCTGATTGCTTTGTCTACTGCTGCAAGATCATTAGGTATTTGAAACGATTCGAACACTCCTTCTGGTGAACGAGCTGTGTTATAACCATTGTTTTGAGTTTCAAAACAGTAAGTAACTTCTCCTTCTCCTCTGACAATTGCCGCATACAACGTGTAAGTTGTTAAACCTTCTAAGTTTAACTTAGTTAACTTAGCTCCGTTTGTTTTCAATCTTTGTCTTGGAATACCGTCTTTACCTAAGTAATCTTCTGTATGAGCAATGCAGAAAACTGTTAAATCTTCTCTTAACGAAGCTACTAAACGATATAAATCGTAAACATCTCCAGCAAGATCCATCCATTTATCGTAACCTTTCTTCTTTCTTTCTGACATTTCTTTATCAGACATAATAGAATTTAAAGTATCAATAACGATAACCTTGATGTGAGGTTGATCGGTATTAACTTTGTTCAACAAAGTCATAATCATAGAAATATCTGAAGTAGATACGTAATTACGATTTTCTTTGTTGTACTTTGCTTTCCACCCACGGAAAGGCATGTTTTTCTTATCACCATTGATGTATAAAACACCTTCTGGATCTAAGTTGCGCATTGAAAAGGTTTTACCTGTACCAGGTTCACCAAGCACTTGGACTAATGTAGCCATACTCTCTATTTTTATTGGTTAATAAATACTTTTAAACTTTGCTCATATCATAACCATTATTAGGTTTTGTTACTTGCATAGGATGTTCGGGTTCTTCAATTCTACTGTATTTCAGCATGTTTTTCATTTGAGCAACACAAGGTTCACCCTCTCTTACTTTTATGAAATGCCAATATACATAACCAGCTACAGGCCACCCGTGAGGCCCATAACTTTGTAGTCCCATTTGTTCTGGATTCATAGAAACCATTACTACATCTGAAAACTGATAAACCATATCACCTCCAAATACATCTTTTCTAAGTGGAAAATGACGATGAGGATCAGTCATTCTATCTGAAGATTCAATATCTCTGTTCAATTGAGTTAAAACTACAAATGCTATTTTGTAAAGTTTCTTTAATCTATTAAACATTGTCATTAATTCTCCAAGAACAATTCTCTCTAATTCACCTTGTTTACCTTGTACAAGGATAGTATGGTCTAACAAAACAACAAGACCTCTGTTTGGATCTTTCTCCAGAGCTTTTCCAATAAAATTATGGATAGTATTTTCGATTTGCTCTACTGTTCCTGAATGTTCTACATAATGAACGTTCAATTTAGCTATTTTAGCACCTTCTTCTAATACTTTTGCATAAGTTTCATCGTCAAGCTTCTGACCTAACTTACCACTATACAGTTCTTGTGTTGTCTTATCTAATGCACTTGCAAACTTTCTACCAACAAGATTACGAGATAACATTTCAAAGTTAAACGATAAAATATCAAAATCTTCGTCCTCGTTTAAAAATCCTAACTGGGTTTCTAATTGGTTTAATATTGCAGTTTTACCTGAACCTGACCTACCACCTATTGTATGAATAGTATTCCATTCCAAACCACCCATAGCTATCTCATTGTATTTAAACCAAGGAGTTGTTAAAGACTTTATAAGCCCTAACCTTCTATCGTTAATATACCTTGCAGCTTCTCTGGTGGATTCTACAATAGGTTTTACAGCCAATAATTTAGGCTTAGATGAGTGTGTTTCCATACGATATAGTTGTTTTAGTTGTGTTACTTAAATCAATTAAATGTTCGTAAGTAAGCCACTCGTTTTTGTTTATCCAAGTAATAAATGCTCTCATAAATCCTAATGAATTGTTTTGCTTTCTAAAAGCTAACTCTGCATTAAGACAATTCATAACGTGAGCATGTTTTGCTGCTTGGTTCGCAGTTCCGAGATACTTTTTATACTTTGCTTTGCACTCTTTTGTTTCTTTAGCATCTGATGATTGAGGTCTAAGCATTCTCATACCTCTATTACTGGACACTTTTATAGGAAACGTACTAAACAACTCATGAAAATAAGCATCTACATCGGATACAAATAGGTCTGTAAGCATTTTTTTGGAAAATGTAATCTTTTCACTTTCTACTTCAGACCAATCTATATTTTTTTGTAGTATAAATCCTTTCTCTATAAGTTCATTTAACTCTTCGTTTGTAATAAAACCTCTATGAATAACCTTGTCTACCGTATTGAATTTCTTTTCAAAACAGAGGAACAATAATAGATATTGAGACGGACTTAGCCTCTCCTCAAAGAGAGAGTCCACGTTTATTTCTACTACCATAAGTTACTTTAAATTTTTTGGATTTTACACCGATTCTCCTTACTCAAATATACGAAATAATCACCAAACATAAGTATTTTTTGTTACTTCTTTACTCTTTTGATTGTAAATTTCGTTGTTAATTTCAGAAATATTATTAATAAAACAGCCAGGAAAATTCTCCTGACTTTTAGCTAACCAAGATTGCTCTTTAGTACCTTCTACATACAGACGAATCATATATGCTTCTTTACCTTCTTTCAATCTGACAGCTCTACCAAGACGTTGGATAAAGTCTTTTTCTTTGGATGTACCAGATGCAATTATAGCAAGTGATACATCATTAAGGTTAGCACCTTCATTTAACGCTGAGGCTGATATAATAGCCCTTGTAGAAGTTTTTAGATCGTTAAAGTCATCTAACATTTGTTTCTTAACCTTTTTAGTAAGTTTAGAATGAAAAGTAGTTGCTATTTTTGGACCTAATTCTTGCGATACCGAGTTTGCAAAGTCAATAGACTGTGAAAACACTATACCTCTTCTATCTGAAAACTTTTCAAGTATTTCTACAACAGCTTGGATTTTATTCTCTGCATTGTAGATAATATCTTTTCTTGTTTTCATAGCATTCATACATAACTGAGGCCAAGCTCTCATGTCTCTAAAATCTTTCGCACTATATCCTTCTTTTTGAAGGAATGTTTTAAATGCGACAGGGTTTAGACACTTGAACAATACTTGAATGTTTTTAAATCCTCTTGAATCTGTAAAGATTGAAAAGGTTTTTTCAAACACTTCCGTTGCCTTATCATACTCTCCTTGCTCTTGTTTAGTAAGGGGAATAGCTAAATTGAATACTTTAAAAGGAGCTATTAACCCCATTCTTAACGCCTCTGCAGTCGAGATTGTCTCAACAATAGGAGCAATAGTCCATAATCTCGGTTTAAGACTTGATTCGATACTTGCACTTAATGCAAGTATCTTATCAAATTTATTTTCCAGGAAGAACTTAAAATATTGGAAATCCTTGTTCTGTACGTCTGGAACGTAATTATGTACCTCATCTGCTATTATTAAATCAAAATGCTCATTCTTCCATTTATACACTGTTTGTATGCATTGAATCTCAACATTTGTACTTAACAACTCAGAAGCTCCCCATTGAGTAAATTCTCCTACCCATGCGTCATCTCTAATAGTTTGTGTAGGGGTAATTATTAATATTCTTGCATCAGGTTTATGTTTTACAACATACTGAGAAGCAAGAACCCCACACCTTGATTTACCAACGCCTGTAGCCATTTCAAGAGTACCTTTACAGCCATTAACAAACCATTTGTTTAAAGCTGCTCTTTGTACTTTATCCTTAATTGCATTTACAGACATAATTTTATCTTTTAGTCATTAATCGAATGTACGACACATCTACAAAATAATATTGTATTACTGCATCATAAACATTCTCAAGTGATACACTATATACCACTCCATTTGAATCCCAATGTACATCTCTTACTCTAAAACTACAACTTTTTATAGTTCTATCGTTTGCACGAAGGTCTTTAGGACAAAACAAAACATGATCACCTACTGTAAACCATAACATTTTTTTATGTATAAGGTATTTAGTAGGATTATGCACTGACATAGCCAGTACTTGTTTGTCTTCTTTGTCTTCTTCCCATTTGTCCAGGACTTTCCCTTTATAAGATAAAGTTACAAAACCTTTTTCAGTCTTGTTATCTATCCAGAGAGTTCCAAAACTGCTTACATCTCCAACAATTTTACCCATGTTTTTGTTATTTTTCCCAAAAATCACTGATATTAGTATCAGCTTCTAATAATCCATTTGGAATTATAGGTAGCGTAGATTTCTTCATCAGAGCTGTAAACTCCTCTTTCCATTGTTCTGCATAATCTTTATGCACTATAGTATCGATTTGATCATGTACAGCCATTACAATTTTAACAGGCACATTATGCTCTGCTATGTAATCTCGTACTAAAGTCAATGCATACTTACACATATCAGCACCAGAACCTTGTATTGGAGTATTCTTTGATGCTCTTTCTATACTACCTACTTCCTTAAATAAATCTCTATCTTTTCTTATATTTGGTTTCCATTTACTAAACCACCTAATTCTTTTATAAGGTGCAAAAGTTTTAATGAAACCATTATCCAACCCATAGGTTCCCAAAGAATCTAAGAATTTTTTAATACTTGGAAAAGAAGAGAAATACTTTTCAATTAACATAGCTGCTTCTTCTATTTCTATCAGAAGAGTGTCAGCCAGCTTAAACTTGGACATACCATAAGCTAATCCGAAATTTATGGTTTTAACACCATTTCGTAAAGATTTATGCTCTTTACAATTACATTTTGACCTTTGCATCTCATTGGTAACTGGATCTATCTTGTAAAAATCACAATCTGGATCTTGGGCATCTTCCCAAATTTTACCATATACCAACTCTGCACAAACAGAATGCAAGTCTTTTCCTTCAGATAATGCTTTTAGCCATACTGGATCTTTAGAACCATAGGCTATAATACATAATTCTTGAGAACTGTAATCACTTGATACAAAAACCCAATCATCGTACCCAGAAATAAAACAATTCCTATACTTATTATCAGCAGGAATTTGTTGCATATTTGGATCACGACTACTTACTCTACCAGTGTTTAGGATTTGGTTAAATGATGTATGAATACGATTATCAGCTCCTAAATATTTAAGGAAAGCCATACCGTATGCATTTGATTTCTTCTCTACTTCTTTATAACGTATATATTTTTTAATTATAACGTGTCTATTTTTAATTGTGTAGAGTTCTTTTGCATTTACATTTTCTAAGGTAGGAACTATCAATTTAAACAAAGTAAGAACTTGGAGGGGACTTGACCAGTTCATAAGTACCTCATATTCAGCAGTCTCTGCAAACATATCTATTTGAACATTTTTATTTATATACCTTGTAAATAAAGAATCTTTAAAGATTTCTTCATTCAGGTCTTTCAATGCATTGTCCAATTCTATTTTAGAGTCATCAGCTATTAATTTCCACTTCTCAACGTCAAGACCGATCCCATTGTATTCTATATCAGAAAAAGCTAAAGACACCTCATTTTCAAGCTCTAAAACAGGTCCTAAACCATACTTATTGACCTCTTCTATTTGGCTTTTAGCTATTTTAATAAGATTTTCAACATCTTCTGCGCCATAAACTATTTGCTTATCTGTGAATGGTTGACCACCCAAATTGATAAACTGGTTTCGAGTGGATTTATCCAGCTGTTTCCCTAATCTTCTCAAACATACTTGCTCTAAACTGTGATAACCAGGTAATATATCCTTCCCTGTACTCAAAATTCTTTCACTAATCATAGTATCATAAATATTCTCAAGAGTTATATTGTAACATTTCTTGATGAATTTATAGTCAAACTTTACATTGTGTAATAATTTCTTTATAGTTCTTGATTCTAACACTGGCCTAAGAAACGATATGTCGTAATCTCGTGTGTCAATAACAAACTGATTTTCTGCATCTCCTATTTGAAACATAATTACACGTTTCGTAAGGAAATCCAATCCTTCAGTCTCTGTATCAACAGCAAGAATCTTTTTTGATAAACAGTAGTCTAAAATCTCTTTTGCTGAAATTTGATTATGCTTAATATTTAGACTATCGAATGTTCTTGGTTTTTTGCTGATAAAATGTATAGTAGTGCTTTTTTTTGTTTCTTTTTTCCCCTCCAATTCTTGAGAAGCTCCGTCTTCCATAACTATCCATTTAGTTTCTCCAACAATGCTGCTTCTTGCTCTTTGTAGATAGTTCTAACTAAACTAAGAACTCTAATACTCTCTGTGCTACTAAGACTCATAACACTTACTCTCGGAACTATTTCAATAGCTTCTCCTTTATCATCCAGAGAGTTTTTAATTTCTTCTGGAACATCTCCTTTAAAAAACAAGTTTAATAACTCTAATTGTTTTTGATGTCCAGGATTAACCTTAACTTTTTGTTCACAAGGTCTTACAAAGCTAAACATAGATTGCTCTTGATCTATTGCTAATTCAGCTTCTATTTCTACTTCGATTGCTTTAATAGCTCCTTGTAAAGATTCTAAGTCTTCTCTTGGATCTCCTTTTTTAGCGAATGCTTGTTCTGTTTCTTTAAACATACTTATTTGTTTTAGAGGATAATGGTTTCATCTGTTTCAATAGATGTAGTACCATCATCCCATATTACTAAATACTCTCCGTGTCTTTCAAATACTTTTGAAATCTGACCTGTTTGATTTTCAGGATCTTTTTTTAATCTTACTGTTGAATTTTTACTGTACCTCATAACTTTAAATTTAAGCTACAAAATAATTATTTTTTGTAAGTATCAGTGTGGAGTGAGACGAATTTTTCGATTAATTTATCAATCTCTTCCATAGCCTCTGATTTATAATCATTAGATTCTTTAAAAGCTATTAAGCCTCCTATATATCCTTCTGCTATTGTTTGAAAAATATCAACAACTACTTCTCCTTCTGGATCTTCTCCAGTTTCTTTCATTCTTTTGAAATGACTTAGGCAATTTGAAAATACAGCAAATGATAAATCATTACCATTTCCTTCTACTTGCATTCCTAATTCAGTTTCATCCTTATCTCTTCCTTCTCTGATCAGTAAGTTTAATTCAAACTTTATTTTTTTATCAGCCATCTAAATCTTTTTTAAAATTATTAACTTCTTTTACTAAACTTTCAATATCACTTGTATTAAACAGTTTAAATAATTCTTTACTTTCTAAGTAGAACTCAAATATTGACATATCACAGTCTACTATATCACGAGCTATTTCTTCTAATTCAAGTGAACCTTGTTTCCAACACCATACTCTATAAGTATAGGATTCTTCTTCTATTGTTATACCCTCGGAATTTATAGTACAACTACCACCAAAATCTGCTCCTGATTCTTCATATTCAATATAAGCTTGTTCAAGTTTATAAAACTTAGCAAGTTTTTGAACCAGCTGAATTACTGGGCTCCATGCACTATCTCCAGATAATATAATTATATTAGATTCTTCTTGAAACTCATACTCAGATACCTCAAACCACTTACTTCCGTACTCTGCATAAACATCAAACCCTTCTTCACCATATTTAGCAAAAGAAAAAGATAATAGTTTCCAAAAGTTTGAACCGTGTAACATATTTGTGTATTCATCATCAGAATCATTTAGAGTCTTTTCTATAGCCTCAAATAACGGTTTTAAAGAGAATTTTCCCCCATTAAGTGTTATGCTATTATAACAATTATTTGCCATTTTGTTAAATTTTTAACACAAAAAAAAGAGACCTAAGCCTCTTTTCTTGCTATGAAAACAATCCAATTAAGAACCGCAACCTACACATTCAAAGTCAGAATCATCTGGTCTTTGCATGTTAAAAGGATCAATACCCTCTTTAAGTTTTTTTAAATTAGAGTCTTTCTCTGCTTTACACATAGCTATTTCCATTTGAGACTCTGCAGATTCTAAATCTACATCATATTTTGCTTGTATTTGAGCCTTTATAGACTCTATTTGAGACGCTTCCATCTTATTTGTGTTTAGTTATAAATTAATTTACAATCACTTGGATCTATTTCTTCAATGTCTTCCATGTCATAATTAGTGTCATAAGTATGTACTATATGACTTGGTAAATAACCACATTCATCGAACAATTCTCGAACTGTTATTTTACCATAATTTTCAGTCAACAAAGCTTCATAAATTCTTTGACCTATCGCTTTTATATCATCAGGATCACTTAAAGCCCATTCGATAAAATCTTTTTGATTTACATAAAACGTTTTACCTGCCATTGTTTTTATATTTACCTGTACTATGACTATTACCATAAGCATCACAAACACCATGTTTACTTGATGAGCATGCTGATAATATACTTACTACAGAGATTAAAATACAAAGTTTCTTCATTTATTCAGAATCTTTTACAAATTGACCGTTTACCATTTTTCCAGTACGTTGTTCTATTATTTTAAGAACATCTTCTAAACAATCAAATAAATCATAACCTGCTAACTCTGCTTGTAAAATAAGAGTAACAAATTGGTCTCCTAAACCATCTTTAATCTCATCTTCAGTATTAACTAACTTACCTTTTTTATTGGTATATTGTTGTAAACCTTGCTTTTTAGCAAATAAAGCTTCCCAAGTTTCTTGAGTTTCTTCTTTTGTTTTTTCATTTTGAGCTAAAGCATTACCGTTATCCAGTATTCCTTTATTTTTTGCCCATTCTCTTGTTCTGTGGACTAACCCTTCTGCTGAATAGTTTTTCATTTTTACTTTTTTTGAATAAATGTGGTCCATTTCATCTCCTGGATCACTTACAATAATTTTATTGTTCATTGTACTTTGCATGTTTAATAATACTTGCTGCTTCTTCCCATAATTCTGCCTTAGAACCATTGTTGTCTACGACATAATCCCAATCGTGCCAGTCATCTAAAGATGTTTCTGAAGCATGGTCAGAAGTTACATCTAAATCACGATTTATGCGCACTAAGATACCACCTTTTTCTCTAACAGCCTCTGCTTCGTTTGGAAATCTTACATCAGCTATTACCCAATTAGGTAAGTCCATTTTAACAAAGTCACCAGGTTTCAAGCTTTTTAAGTACTCTTCCATACTTGAAAATCCTTTTGGAAGATAATCAGCATACAAAGAATTAATCCAGATGTTTTCATGTACATTGTTTCTTAAACCGTCAGTACCTACTTTTTGAAGTAACTCTCTTACAGTCATTCCCCAATCAGAAGATAAGTTTTTTCTTTTAAAAGCTTGATCATTTAAAAAAGCTACTGGAACATTAATTAGTAATGAAACAATTTTCTTTAATTTATCAGCATGGTGTTTTACAATGTATTGATTTTCTCCACTACTTAAAGTGCTAATCATTTCAGCTAATGTGTCCTTTCCAGAACCCATTTTTCCACTAATTCCTATTATCATTTACAGTGTTTTTATTGATTTTTTGAGTAATATCACTCACTTGTTCTTTATGAACATCTTCTTTTTTGTATCTATTCAGAGCTATGTCAACAAGACTTGATAGATAATGTGGATCGACATCTTCAAAATTTGCATAATGTGTGTCGATTATTGAATCCATAGAAAAGGAAGTGGTAAAAATAACACTTGAAAATGGAATACGAATACCTAAAAATTTCTTATTATTTTTTAATTTTAAAGTAATTTTTACGTAAGACATAAGCCATTTAACTTCTTTTACTTTTACTTCTGCTATGATTTCTCTTCCTTTGTGATCGTTTGTAATAAATATCATCTGTTTAAATTTTAAAAACCTACTTTTTTGAACTCTTGTTCTAACATTTCATTTAAAGTTGAATATATCAATTTTTCTCTTACCAGTCAATTTGTTCATTTTTTATCCTATTATCAGTTTGATTTTCTTCTTTAATAGTTTTTCTATATTGAGTAAACCCAAAGAAGTTACCACTACTAAAACTACCATCTTTAGCAAATGCTAAATGTTCAAATGGACTCATGTGACCTGAAGCTTTAAGTATGTCATGTAGCTTGATGTCTGCTTCATAATCATCTTTACCTTCAAAATTGTTGTAAGATATTCTTGCACATCTTGCAGTAGCAATCTTAACTTTTTGCTCATGTACCCATCCAAAAGGAATGTCATCAACATTACCTTTAAATAAGTCTCTGATACGATCATTTGAAATATTATCTCCAAAAGGAATATGCCATTCACCTGGTTGTAGTAACTCAGGTGTTGAATTATTCAATGCATCTAATACTTTGTATGCAGCATCTTGAATGTGAATCTCTGCTTGATCATGTGCACGTAATGCAATGAAGTTTTCCCATTCAGTAGCTGTAGCAATGATTTTATGATACATGAATGGTTCAAGTAATCTGTTGCAAAGTTGTTTGGTAACATCGTCTTTTGATAAATCTGTTGCTTTAGTTACAGCTGCATCTCTTGCAACTAACCAATGAGCTTTAGCAGAAGCTATTTCATTACCTTCAAGATACTCAGTACCTTGCATTCCTTTATGATTTCTTTGAAAAGCTGTAGGAATAAAAGGATTTTCTTGTACCATTTCTACCATCTTCTTAAATGGTATGGCTCTACTACTCGCTGAGTTTCTACTGATAGCTCTGTGAGTATTGAACTCTGCCAATACGATGCGTGGTATAGTTATAATTAAACTCGTCAGTCTGTTACCTGATCGGTTTATACTGTCTGCTATTACTTCAGCAGTAATGTTTGGATTGTTGTGTTTCATTTTATTTTTGGGTTTAAATTACTTAATAAAAAGGGTGATATTTCTACCACCCTTTCCTTAGCACCTACAGCTTTACCTGTTTAGGTCTTGCTGAGAACTCCCAATAGTGTCTGTGCATCTCCCACTGTTCATTGGTGATGGATGGTACACATTTCAATCGCTTCTTTTTCCTTTAAACATTTCACGATTCACTAAGCAACATATCTCATACAGTTGCATCTATTCCTAATTGTATTGCAGGTTGTCTGCCAAACTATCTTTAATTTTTTTAATACAATCTTTACCATTTTTGGTAGGTTACAGTTTAAAGTCATAAGGGTTTTGGACTTGCTCTTAAAATTCTTTAAGTTTTTTAATGTATTCTGGATCTATTGCATATCCAATACTATCTAAAAAAGCATAATAATCCCCACCTTTATAATGACTTCTTTGCCACCAAGCGTAGTATTCTATACAATCTTTAATAGTAGAGAACTGTATCAATTCTCCAGCAACCATTTGGAAACCAAAACAATTGTTTAATTCTACAAATGCTCTACTGGTAAAATTACCAGTTTCAAGCCTTGCTTGATGTAGCACAATTTCTGGATACTTAATTCCACTTTCAATTAACTGATTCTTAAACTCTGTATAGACATCAGATTTATCTTGACTATATACAGAGAATGAGATACTTATAATAAATAATGCTAAACTTTTTTTCATTTCAATAATTTTATTAGTTTATCAATTGCTACTGCCTGAGCGTAGCTTACAAAATACTTTTTTATACTATTTCTTTTACTCTCCCTCTATATAATAAACAGTTGTGGGTAATATTCCAACAGCCTCACATATCTCATCAATGATGCAATCGCCATATTCCTCACAATTGTTATTCATTAAAACAGTTCTTATTGCTTCGTGTTTATTTTTTAATTCTTCAACTTGTTCTTCACTCATATTTGTTTTGGTTTAAAATATATAACGTATTGTGTTCCAAGGTATTACTCTGTCATGTAATGCTCTCCATTCATTAATCCATTGAGCTTTAAACGTAGAAGCATATCTCACATTTTCACCACCATATTGAGAAGTCTTACTCTCTTGTAAATGAGGAACCCATAATAAATGCTCACCTGAAATATTATTTTCTACATTATACTGATGTTTCTTTTTATTGTGAGTCATAAAAATAACTTCTGCTAATACTTGGTCTTTGTAATCTATATATTGATCACACATTTCAAATAACTCTTCATAATCTTGTAGCCATTTGTCATAATAAATAACAGGACTAAAATTCAGATGCACATCGTAACCTGCTTCAATAAAAGCATCTACAGCTTTTATTCTATCTATTATTTTAGAAGTGTTTGGTTCTAAAATATCAGAAATAACTTGAGGCATCAAACTAAACCTAATTCTTACTTTCTTCAGAGGATCAAACTCTAAAAATTTTACAGGTATAGTTTTAGTAGCAAAAGTACCCATAGCTTTAGGATGATTTTTAAAAAATTCAAATATCATTTCCCAGTTATGGTACTTGTGATGTAATGCAAAATCTTCATTACAAGATATATCATAAGTAATGTATTCTTCATGTGTCTGATTAGGTTTTTCTACATCAGCAAACATTACATGATTATTAATTTCAGTAAGAATCTCATTAGGATTCTTTGCAATAGTCAATCCTTTAGGTAGATGTCTTTTCATATAACAATATGAGCAATTAAATAGACATCCATAACCAAAAGAGGGAGTAATATAATCACTACTCCTTCCTGATTCCCTAATGACAAAAGTCTTTCTGTTAACATTTTTTATACTACCCATATTATTAATTTTAATGAGGTTTAATCCAACTCTCACCACCTACTGTACATAGATAGTGAGTTTTGGTTAAGCCTTTGGTTATTAATATGCACCACATGTAAGCAGTCCACCTTTCAAAAGGCATTGAATCTGCTTCTGGTACTCTAATTGCTTTCGACATTTTAATAATTTTTATAGATTATTTATAGTACTTCCAATAGGAATTGAACCTACATACCAAAACTTATTATGTGTTTTACCACTATTTTGTGCTTTACCAGTCAGCCATGGAAATACCTTTATACATACAGAGTATGCATAAAGTGTAGCTTTAAAAGGATCGCTACTCCTTACAACGATTTTTAATATTATTATAATATTATTTTGATTTTAAACACGCAATTTATTAAAGCTAAGATTGTAATGTTATATGGATCGCTACTCCTTTAGAATATAAGTTCGAATAAATCATTTTTTTATATATTCTTGTACTACACGCAATTTAATAACATAAAAAGGTATGTTTTTACACATACCTTTTATACTTTTTATTTACTTACAGACTCAGAAGCTTCTTCAACATTAATCTGAGCTAATGTTTCTTCTAAGAAAGTTAACGTTAAGTTATGATCTTTAAGATCTTCTTGCGCTTGAGTTAACGTATCTTTAGCTACGATTAACGCTTGTACATAACGTGTACGATCTGTGATTGCTTTACCGTGGTTGTACTTAGCATCTTGTAACGTAGTGTTAGCATTTTCTACTGCATCTTCTAAGGATATTACATCACCCTTCATGTTAGCGATTTGTACTTTTAATGCTGAATCAGCATTACGCAATGTTTTGATTGCTTGTACTTTACTGGAGTCACCTGTTACTCTTGCTGTGAACTCGTCTACGAATGATTTTACTTTACTCATCTTTATTTTGGGTTTTAAAATTACTAAATTACTTATTCCTTTTTATTCTTTCAACTACAGTAGGAATATTAACTATAGTGTTAACTAATTTTTTTTCACGCTTACGTTTAAGCGTAGGAAACTTTGTCTTTTCTGTTTGTTTTATTAAAATTTCCCTTTCATTCATCACTAAATTATATCGATACTGCTGTCTATGATACTCTTCCTGTGCATTTAACCATGATGAATGTGTTTCGTTTGTTGTTAAAGGATACTGATTATGACTTATGATTAAATGAATTTCTGAAGGATCCACTTCAATTAGTCTTTCATCTAAAGCTGTACCCATTATAGAACCTGATTCATGTACAAGTTTTCCATCTACAATTTTTTGAGTAAAATATACTTCTTTGTAATTATCTACTTGTCTCACACGATCTATTAAGATATACATCCATTTTCCAGAAGAATATTTCTTATACTTATACCACTCACCTGTTTTAAATTCAGTAGTTGTAATAAGTTCATCTAATGGATAAAAACCTTCAGGCATTAGCTCAAAATCAGGATTATCAGGATGTTCATCAGGTACAACATACCTATCTGCTCTAATACAAGCATCTAAGTGGTCTATTTCATCTTCTGTTGAATATCTCCATGTTCTGTTTTCTTGAGTGTATGCAGTCTTGTTTTTACTGTCGTAATCTTTACGTGTTAACATCAGTATAGGTGAGTCATTAAGCTGTCTTTCTCCGTAATAACCCATCACTTTGGTAATAAACACTTCTTCACGACAACTATCATTAATTGTAATGTACCTACCTATTTCAGGTTTAGCAGCAGGTTCTTCTTCAACAACAGGTGTAACTATTTTAGCCCACTTTCCGTTATAATAGATGCGTTCAGTGTAAGAATGGCCATTTTTTTCTTTGTTACCAAGACTCTCAAGAATATCACCAGCAAGTAAGATAAAATTATCAGGATCCCCTACTGTACATATACTATTCCCATCTCCAGATAAATGAGCAGGATAATACTTTGTACCTTTAGGATACCTTCGTCTTGCTTCTTCAAGTAATGATTCTTTTGAGTTTTCTACAGCTGTGATGTCTTTTTCTTTTACCCAAATAGATATATGTTTATTGTTGGTAATCATGTCCCCATTTCTGATACATTCTTCCCAATGAACACTTATTTTATGTTCAGCATCTAACTTAGCAAGTGCATAAATATTTGCGTCATCGTCACATATAAGATCAATTTGGCATATTTCATATTCTTTCTCTTCAAACAGAACTCTCTGTCCTAAAGAGAACTTTCTGCTCTTTTTTTCCATCTCTTTTTAAATTTTAAATTTAATTTCACCGTTAGTTACCATGTATTGACAGTTACCTTCTGTTAAACCTTCTTCTTCTGCTTCTTCTGTATCAAAGAAATCAGATGCTTCAGTTAAATGTTTAGGAAACTCAAATACATATGCACTACCACTATTGAAATCAAGGATTATTATTTTTTCCATCTTATTTTAGATTAGGATTATTAATTAAATACCTTAAATCTTCCATGTTTACAGCAATAGCAGTACATCCACCATCTTTAGGTAAATAATATGCAGCCTCTGGAAAATGTGTTTGGATGTTTTTGTAAGTTCTTAAAGAGCGTAACGTATTTTCAATGTCTTGTCTTAATTTAGACATTTGACTGTATTTATCATCAATACTATTTTTAAGCGTCATTAATTTCTTATGTGTTTTTTCGTCAGATATTTCTAAATAGTATTTATCTTCAATAGAAGGAACACCATATTTTTCTATTTCGTTGATATATACATTTCTATAGTTGAACTCGCTTGTGAGTCTGATATAATTATCTCTCTTTACAAATTGACGCAATTTATCATCTCTAAACAGTTTTAACACTTCTTTAGGTATGAATTTCATGTGTTCTTCAACACATATTTTTTTAAGTTCTAACTCCATTTTTACCTTAGCTTCGTCATGTGGAATCATTAACTTATTAACTATTTGATTTATTAAATCTTTAGTAATACTTGCCATAATTTCTATTATTTTATTGGTTACTTAAACAAATTGGACATAATACATGCGTAGTACTTATGTACGTATCACATTTCCAACATTTTCTTTTTTGTATTTTTTCCGAAGGAAATACTGTTTTACTTGCTTTCCCACTTGTAAAAGGATCTTTCTTTTGAATGACCTTTTTTTCTTTTACTCTCCAGAGTTTTCTAATTGACAAATCTTTGTATTTGTCTTTCATTTTATTGTCATATTGCCTTGCAACATAAAGCATTACAGGAAACAAATAACACCATAATCCTCCGTAAATACCTATTATAAAAATAGAATCGCATACAATCTCTGCATCAGACAAAGGAATTTTATTCCAACCGAATATCTTATTGTAAACTAAGAAGAAAATAAATGTGAGTATTAAAATCGGTGTACTTGCTTTGAATAGTATGTAATTTAACATATTTAACTTATTGTGTTAATAAAATAAGAAAAACCATACCAAGTAGAATACTACTCAGTATGGTGTTTCACTAAACCTTAGTCTAACAAAGGCTCTTCTGTTGCTGGAGCTTCAGCACCTAATGATGCTTTAGCTTTACGCTCACTTTCTTGGTCAGAAACCAAATAAGTGTGCTCAACATTTGTTCCTTTAGCAGCACCTACAACGTAAGTTTTACTAAAGATTGGAGAACCTTCAGATGTTAAGATGTCACCATCTTTCCCAGCTCTCTTAGCTGTTTTCTCAATGTTCGCATTGTCGTAATCATCTCCTTCGATAGTCTCACGAATTTGTACTCTTAACTGTACATCACCCAAAGATGGGTTAAGAATACATACGAACATTTTCTCACTTTCTTCAAGTGCTTCTAATTGTTCAGCATCAATCCCAAAAGATGAGATAAGCATCGCAGCTTCAGCTGGAGCCCATGCTCTGCGTGCTCCAGATGTGTTAAATCTTGAATCACCAGCATTTAGAATGCTAAGAACATTTACTACTCCTGTACTTTTCTGAATTTTCTCAGCAAGTTCAATGTGGAATTTACCACCTGCTACTCTTCTGATTGAAGTAATCATTGATTGACCTGGAGTTAATTTCATCATTAACTCGTTTGCTTCTGTTTCTGTGTAAGTTTTCATAACTTTTTGATTTTGATAAATAAATGAATTGTGTAACAAACATACCCTTGTTACTTGGGTTTTTGAATCGTGATTATACTGTGTTCAGAGTTTGAACAATACACCCTATTTGTAAGAAGTGCTATATAAATAGCTGTGGTGTTTTCTGTTTGTAATTCTTAACTACAGTATAATTAGAGCGATTCTTCTCTATTTCTTTATGCTTTGAATATGCTTTCTCTATGGCATGCCATTTACTCTCTGCATATTCACGAGAGTATAAGTGAGGTGTTACCCTCACTAAAAATGCTTTCATCACTTACTTTTTTAAGTGAGAATTACAGATAATGTGTCCTATTGTAATAAGCATTAAAACTGGAGATGTTATGAAGGCTAAAACCTTTATAAACAAACCAAAATCCTCATCATCTTGTTTAAGGAATGCATGTGTGAATCCTAAGCCTACTAAGTAGACTGCGATTACTACTAAAATGTTAATTTCTAATGTACTCATGTTGTTTGTTGTTAAATGTTAATAAATGTTACTTAAACTGTTTGTGTTACAGGATTCTTACCTGTCCTTGCACCTCCATGGCACATGTGCTTCTTAGGGTAATTACTCCCCTCATCTACTCAGGAACCCATACTTGAGTTGTATGCAATTAAAAAAGACATACAACAATATATAAAATCAATTAATTATTACTATTTGCTTTTAAGAACATTATTGCAGTTTTGTAACTTTCAATCAATCTAAAGTAAGAGGCTTCTACAAAAT
>Ga0228627_1000036_pt1 | contig 91128 bp, 80 predicted proteins | sample 33DmetaG_FD_190483 | JGI IMG/M metagenome (GOLD analysis project Ga0228627, IMG submission 190483) | Seawater microbial communities from Monterey Bay, California, United States - 33D | ecosystem: Environmental > Aquatic > Marine > Coastal | place: USA: California | collected 2016-09-28 | reverse complement strand
TAACTTGAAGTTCGACGTAGAACTAATCAATCCTATCGCTATGGAGCAAGGTCTACGTTTTGCTATCCGCGAGGGTGGCCGTACTGTAGGCTCTGGTGTGGTTTCTAAAATCCACTCTTAATAAATAAAAATATTATTAAATAAAAGGGTAGCAAGACTTTGTTACCCTTTTTTGTTATAAAAAAATGAACTGTTTGAAAGCAAAGGCTTGCATCTATTCGCAATTCCTTCTAATTGAAATGTACTTTGGTACAGGGGTTTAGCTCAGTTGGTAGAGCATCGGTCTCCAAAACCGAGGGTCGTGGGTTCGAGTCCCTCAGCCCCTGCCAAAGAAATAATATAATCTTTTATTCATTGTGATTAACAAATTCATCATATGCCTCTAAAGCCTTAGCGCTAAAGGCATACGAGGGTCCCCCACCCATAAATGTAGCCATCTCTAAAGCTTCACATACTTCCTCACGGGATGCTTTAAGTCTAATAAGAGAACGGATATGAAAGCCAATACAACTATCACATCGTGTTGCTACAGCTATCCCTAATGCAATAAACTCTTTAGATTTTTCATCTAATGCACCATTAGATTTTGCAGCTGCACCCATAGATGCAAATCCTTTCGCTGTCTGAGGGATCTCTTTCGAAAAAGTAGCAATATTTGCTTCAGTTTCGGCCATAAATTTTTTCCAGTTCATCATACTATCCTATTGATTTTCATTAGAGCCCATTTTTCGTTCAAGCCATCGAACGCCAGCACTTATAATTAAAACAAGAACTAAATATTCCAGAATTAGTAATGAATAAATTTCTAGAGGCCTATATTCGGTTACAACAATTTCGTTTGCTCGACGTGTAAGCTCTTGCATTCCAATTACTGAAGCAAATGCACTCATTTTCACAATATATATAAACTGATTTGCAAGAGGAGGAAGAATCCGGCGGATTGCTTGAGGCAAAATCACGTAACGCATTGTTTGAGCATATGTTAGACCAATTGAATGTGCCGCTTCTTTTTGGCCCTTTGCAATTGATTGAATCCCTGACCGGTATATTTCTGCAGTAAATGCGCTATCTGAGATTGCTAAAGTTATGACTGCTCCCCAAAATGGATCAATAGGTATATTTAACCCCATTGATTTAAATACAATTGGAAGTCCATAAAATACCCAAAACAACATGGGCAATAATGGTATGGATCTAATAAATTCTACGTAAACCCGGTTTATAATTCGCCAACCTTTTTTAGAAGATTGACCAGGTAAAGCTACAAGTAACCCTAAGTTTATTGAGATAAATGCTGCTACAATTGAAATTAAAATAGTGTTTCCAATTCCAGAAACTAAAAATTTTATATTAACCCAACCTGCCGGTGTCGTTGGATTAATAACATACCACCCCCAAACGTTAGATGAACAACCAGAAAGAATAATGCATGCTAAACATAAAAGGTAAATTTTTTTCATTTTCTCTCTTAATGTTTTAAAATTTGATTCAAAAATGTTTTACAACGATCAGTTTTTGGAGATCTGAAAAATTCTTCAGTGTTGTTCTGTTCCACAATTTTACCTTGGTCCATGAAAAGAATTTTGTCTGCTACTTTACGTGCAAATCCCATTTCATGAGTAACAACTATCATGGTCATTCCGTCATGTGCCAACTCAATGATCACGTCGAGAACTTCAGATATCATCTCGGGATCAAGAGATGAAGTAGGCTCATCAAATAGCATTACTTTAGGTTCCATACACAGTGATCGTGCTATTGCAACTCGCTGTTGTTGGCCACCTGAGAGTTGGGCAGGCATTTTGTTTGCTTGATCAGGTATGTGAACGCGTTCAAGATAATGCATTGCTATTTTGATTGCTTCATCCCTTGTTTTACCTCGTGTTTTCATAGGTCCTAAAATTAGATTTTCTAAAACATTTAAATGGGGAAAGAGATTAAACTGTTGAAATACCATTCCAACATTTCCTTGAATTGAGTTGATGGACTCCTGTGTATTCTTTAATTCTTTTCCATAAAGTGAGATTGAACCGCTTTGGTGTTCTTCAAGTTTGTTTATACATCGAACAACAGTAGATTTCCCAGATCCTGAAGGGCCACAAATCACGACTTTTTCACCTGTATTCACTGTGAGATTAATATCTTTAAGCACATGAAATTTATCAAACCATTTATTCACGTTTACGAGACTTATTGCCGTGGTTTGCATTAATAACCTGAATATTAGAGTTTACTTGTTTAAATTTCGTACTACCTTAAATAAATCTAAACTTACATCAAGAACATAACATCCAAATAGGAGAAGATGATGAATAAATTTTTTAAAGCAGCAGCAATAGCAATCATGGGGATTGTATTGTCGGGTGCAGTAAATGCGCAGTCTGCCTTAAACGAAATACTGAGTAACGGTGTTTTAAAAGTCGGTACAACTGGAGATTGGAACCCTATGACTGTGCGTGATCCAGCTACAAACAGTTATAAAGGTTTTGATATCGATATCATGGAAGAACTAGCCAAAGACTTAGGTGTTGAGATAGAATTTGTACCCACAGATTGGAAAACATTAGTGAATGGTGTGGTAGCAGGACAATACCATATTACTGGCTCAGCCTCAATTTCACCGGCTAGGATGAAAGCCGCAGGATTTTCAGAGAGTTATATTTCTGTAGAATTTATTCCATTTACAGCAAAAGAAAATGCTGGAAAGTTCGATGGACATGAGGCCATCAACCAACCAGGGGTCAAAGTTGCAACAACACTTGGTACATCATTCGAAAAATTAGTTAGGGCTTGGTATCCAAACGCTGATATCAAAGTAGTAGAAGCTCCTGCACGTGGTTATCAAGAAGTTTTGGCTGGAAGAGCTGATGTGTTCATCACTTCAAATATTGAAGGTGCTACTTTGCAAGAGAAGTTCGGAGTTGTTCGTGTGAAAAATGCTGAAGCACGTTCGCCTACTCCGATTGCAATGCTTTTGCCACAAACAGATCAAGTTTGGATCAATTATATAAATAATTGGGTAAAAGTAAAAGAAGCAAAAGGATTTTTTGCTGCTAACAAGAAAAAATATGGCCTCTAAATTTTAATAAAAAAATGGCAGGAAATTTCCTGCCATTTAATTTTACAAATCTTTGACTAACCTAAGTGCATCATAAATTGCTGCATGGGTATTACGCGATGAAACTGCATCGCCTATTCTAAACAATTTAAATTTATTATCCGTATTATTTATTATGTTCTGTTTAAAGCCATCAATAAGTGCATCATAATCAACAGCACCATTATTGATACTTTTTGATTTTAGATCGAAATATAGATCAGCTAAGGGCATTGTCCCATAGTTAACAATTATCTGGTCATATTTGGCTTCTTTTACAAATTCACTATAGTCCGTTCCAATTTTTGCATTTAGTTCATTACCTTTAAGTTCAACATCTAAAAGTCGGTGTGTGACTGTAAATGTCACATCTTTATTTTGAAGAACGCGCATGTAAGGTGTTAAGTTCATAGCCATAATCTCTGGAGAAAAAGTGCGATCTGGTGTCATTATTTCTACTTTAGCACCAGTATTAGCAGCAATTTCAGCAGCTTGAAGGGCAGGGTGGTCTCCACTCTCATCATAAATTAAGATATTTTTTAAAGGCTTTATATCTCCTGAGATAATATCCCATGTGCTTATGACGTGCTTTATTTCTTTTCTATTTTCAAATAGTTCTAAATTTGGCAATCCACCCGTCGCTATAATAACTATATCTGGATTTAATGAGATTATATCCTCAGCTTCAGCCCAATTGTTGAATCTGAATTCAACATTGCGTGCCGCACATTGTGCCATTCGCCAATCAATTATTGACATCATCTCGCGTCGTCGCGGATTTTGAGCAGTCAATCGAATTTGTCCGCCTGGATTTGATTGTGCTTCGAAGACTATAACCTCATGGCCACGTGCCGCTGCAACTCTTGCAGCTTCTAATCCAGCAGGCCCTGCACCAACAATAACAACTTTTTTAATTTTTTTTGCTAAAGTAATTTCATGTGGCATTGTCAGCTCACGACCAGTTGCTGGATTATGAATGCATAATGCATCACCAGCTTGATATATCCGGTCTAAGCAATATGTTGCCCCAACGCAGGGTCTTATATCATCTTCACGGCCTTCAATAATTTTCTTTACGATATGAGGGTCGGCCATGTGTGCACGTGTCATTCCAACCATATCAAGTAAATTATTTTCAATTGCATGGCGTGCTGTTGCTACATCTGGAATCCTAGAAGCGTGAAAGGTGGGCATTCCAGTAAGCTTTTTTACTTCTCCTGCAAAATCTAAATGGGGTGCACTTGGCATTCCCTGAACTGGAATAACATTTGTCAAATCTGCATCTGTATGTATTCGGCCTCGGATAACATTCAAGAAATCCAATTGCCCTGTTTCTGAAAGCCGTTTGGATATTTCCAATCCATCCTTTGCGGTAATTCCACCTTTTTGTGCTTCATCTGCAGTATATCGGAACCCAATTATAAACTCTTTACCAACTCGTTTTCTAACAGCTTCTAGAACATCTAAAGGAAATTTCATTCTATTTTCTAGTGTATCATTGCCATACGGACCAATAAGATCGTTTGTAAGTGGTGACCAAAATTGATCTAATAAATGTCCATAAACTTGTAATTCTATACCATCCATACCACCTGATTTCATTCTTTCTGCTGCATCAGCAAAATCGTTTATAATGCGAGCAATATCCCAATCTTCTATCAACTTGGGGAATGCTCTATGTGCAGGCTCACGATGTTTTGATGATGAAACAACTGGTAGCCAATCATGTTTATTCCAATTTGTTCGTCGACCTAAATGAGTTAATTGAATCATGACTGCACAGCCATGTTCATGGCATCCGTCAGTTAAGTTTTGTATCCATGGAACAACTTCATCTTTATATGCCAAAACATTATTAAAAACTGGTGGACTATCTTTAGAAACAGCAGCAGAACCTGCCGTCATGGCCAGAGCAACCCCGGCTTTTGCACGCTCCTCGTGATATGCTCGATAACGCTCTTTTGGCATACCATCCTCAGGATATGCTGGCTCATGACTCGTCGTCATGATACGATTTCTTAAAGTTAAGTTTTTAAGTCTGTAGGGTTGTAGCAACGGATCTTTTGACATTAAAACCTCTTTGGTTAATTGAGATTGTTTAAGAAAAGTTTAATTAAACTTTTCAATATGTCTATCGTTAAAAACTTCTATTATTTTAGAGTTGTTATTTAAAAAATCTTACTAATTGAATTATCCAAAGATTTAATTTTTTGATTGAACTTGAGTCCAAAAATCTCCAATTTCACATAGTCTTGCTTTGCGAATACCTGTCTTAGACCTTACCGATACTTCTGTGTCAGCATTTGCATTTGATGCTTCGATCATAGCAAAACCGATGTTACCATTACAATCTGGCGAATAAACTGCAGATGTAACGAAACCTATATTTTTGCCACCGATAAGTACTTCTTCTGGCATTGTAAGAGGAGGCATCTCAGATCCGTCCATTACAATTCCCATAAGGCGTTTTTTTATGCCATCTTCACGTTGTTTAAGAAGTGCTTTTTTGCCAATAAAATCTACTTCACTGTCAAGCGAGATATATTTTTCTAAACCAATTTCTAGTGGTGTATCTTCACGGTTCATATCGTTGCCATATGAAAGAAGGCCAGCCTCAATTCTTTCAATTAGGTTTGGACAACCAGCCCTGATGTTATATTTTTTGCCCTTTTCCCATATCGCATCCCATAATTCAGTTCCAAGCTGAGTGTCGTTAAGATAGATTTCAAATCCACCTTGTTTCGACCAACCTGATCTAGCTATATTTAACATTCGCCCTTTGAATGGAAACTCTTTAAAATGAAAGAATTTTACATTTCTGATTTCCTCACCGAAGACATCAGCCATCAAATCTTCAGCCAAAGGCCCTTGTATAGCTAGTGGAGAGACGTCAGGTTCACAAACCTCTACATTTAAATCTAAACCCAATGCAATGCCTTGAACCCACAACAATAAGTCACTGTCTGCAATCGAAAACCAGTATTTATCTTCAGCTAACCTTAGTGCTATTGGATCATTAATTATTGCACCGCTTTGGTCGCAGATTGGTGCATAATAACATCTACCTATTTGTGCATTAGTAAGATCTCTTGCAGATATCAAGCATGCCAATTTATGAGCATCCTTACCGAGTAATTGTACTTGCCGCTCAACAGATACATCCCAAATTTGAACATTTTCTTTTAGATGTTTGTAATCTGCTTGCAAATCTTCAAAAACAGTCGGTAACAACATATGATTATAAACTGTATATCCTGAAACACCCGAAGTAGATACTCGAGCTGTAAATGGCGTTGCTCTCAAACGCCTAGATGGGAAAAGCATTGCTCCAGCCATAAAGAAATCTCCTATAATGTATAAGATATCATTTTTCGTATTACGTATTTATCAAACTAGCACGGCTTTTTGCGACTTTTTAAGTGACGCGGTCGACTTGGTGCTAAGTTCTGATTTTTGAGCATTTATCTAAATGAAAGATTCGATCAATTGTAACGTTGGGTCACTTTAGAAACAAAAATGCTAGGTCTATTGACATAATGTGCTTATAATTGGAATTCGTATGAAGAATTAATCGAATAGGAATATACAATGACGGGTGATTATAAATTTGATACCTTAAGTTTACACGCTGGTTTTACACCTGATGAACGCCATGGATCAGCTGCAGTTCCAATTCATCAAACAACGTCATATGTTTTTAAAGACTCAGAACATGCTGCAGCATTATATAATTTAGAAATTGGTGGTCATTTATATTCAAGAATATCAAATCCGACTGTGGCAGTGCTTGAGCAGCGTGTTGCTGCATTAGATGAGGGTATTGGTGCAGTTGCAACATCTTCTGGGATGGCTGCTTTATTTGTCACTGTATTAGCATTATGTTCTGCTGGAGATCATATTGTATCTTCGTCTCAAATGTATGGAGCTAATATTAATTTATTTCAGCATACACTTTCAAGATATGGAATTACTACTACGTTTGTTGCTCCCAATGATCCTGAAGCTTTTGCTGATGCTATTAAACCAAATACAAAAATGGTATTTGGTGAAGTCATTGGTAATCCAGGTTTAGATATAATGGATATCACGCGAGTTGGTAAGATTGCTAATGATGCTGGAGTTCCATTAGTTATTGATGCAACATTTAACACACCATATTTACTTAAACCATTAAAAAACGGCGCAAATATAGTCATACATTCTCTTACTAAATGGATGGGCGGCCATGGTGTTGCGTTGGGAGGTATAGTTGTTGATGGTGGTAATTTTGATTGGGGTCAAAATGATAGATTTCCGACTTTAACGGAGGCACATTTTGGTTTCCAAAGTGTAAATTTGTATGAAGAGTTTGGTCCTGCAGCATTTATTAATCGTGTGCGAACCGAGGGTATGTATAATGTTGGACCATGCCTCTCTCCGACTAATGCTTTTCACCTAATGCAAGGTATTGAAACATTAGGGTTACGTATGGATCGACATATGGAAAATACTAAAAAAATGTTAGATTTTTTATCAGATCATGAAAGTATTTCCTGGATTAAACATCCAACTTTACCTGACCACCCAGATTTTGAGGTTGCTAAACGCTTGATGCCGAAAGGTGCTGGGTCAGTTATAGCATGTGGCCTAAAAGGTGGCCGTGAAGCTGGGCAAGCTTTCATAGAAAGTGTTCAGGTAGCATCACACCTTGCCAATGTTGGTGATGCAAAAACGCTTGTTATACATCCAGGATCAACTACTCAAAGTCATTTGAGTCCTGAAGCTATGAAGGCTGCCGGTTTGACCGATGATATGTTGCGAATTTCAGTAGGTTTGGAAGATTTTGATGATTTGAAATCAGATTTTGAACAGGCATTCAATCGCGCTTCTAAATTAAGGAGCTAAACCATGAAAATTAACTTAAATAATGAAGTAGTGTTTGCATCAACTGGGGGTAGGGCATTTGAAATTAAAAGTGACCCTCTATGGTTCATACATGGATCTGGACAAAGTCATCTTTCGTTTATTCTACAAGGACGATTTTTTGCAAACCGAGGTTGGCCAGTTATAGCCGCGGATATGCCTTCTCATGGGTTGTCATTAGGTGCTCCTTTGACTTCTATTGAGGCAATGTCTGATTGGCAGATAGCCTTGATGGATGAAATCGGTATAGAAAAAGTACAAATTATTGGGCATTCTCAAGGTGGTTTGATCGGATTGGATATGGCACATCGTTATCCAGATAGAGTTTCACAATTATCATTAGTAGCAACTGCATTATCTATTCCTGTTAATACTAATTTGATTGAAATGGCAAAAAATAAAGAACAATCCGCAATTGATGCAATGATCGATTGGGGTCATGGCCCTGAAGGGCATAATCATGACAATACAATGCCAGGTCAAAATCATCTTAATTTCGGTGTTCAGTTAATGGCTGCAAACAAATTAGGTGCATTACATGCTGATTTAAAGGCATGCGTTGATTATAAAGATGGCCATATTGCAGCTAGTAAGATTTCGTGCCCATCACAAATTATCATTGCTCAAAAAGATAAAATGACACCCATGAAATTTGGTCTAAAAGCAGCAGAAGCTCTTAAGACAAATAATGTTACTGTAATTAAAAATGCAGGTCATATGTTGCCCTCAGAACATCCAGAAGAAGTTAACCGTGCTTTACGTACATTTTTTACTAAGAGTTAAAATATGCCAGAATTCAAACAAATTGCAGTTATAGGTGCAGGTACTATGGGAAGCGGTATTGCTGCCCAAATTGCGAATGCAGGAAATAAAGTTTTATTAATGGATTTGCCGCGTGATGATGATCCTATCGGAGTATTGATAGATGCTAAGAAGAGACTTTTAAAATCTGATCCACCTGCACTAGTGCATAAATCTCGCATTGATTTAATTGAAGTTGGTAATATTCGTGATGATTTTGATAAGTTGGCAAACTGTGATTGGATTGTTGAAGCAGTTGTCGAGCGCTTAGATATTAAAAAAGATCTATATAAACGACTTAATGAAGTTATAAACCCTAATTGTGTTGTAACCTCAAATACATCGACAATACCGATTTCTTTGTTGGTTGAAGATATGCCTGAAGATTTTCAAAAACGATTTGCTATTACGCATTATTTCAACCCAGTTCGATACATGCGTTTACTCGAGCTAGTTCGAGGTGCAAATACTGATGAAAAAATAATGGATCGACTTGCAGATTATAATGATCGGGTTATGGGAAAAGGTGTTGTTAGATGTAATGATACTCCTGGATTTTTAGGAAATAGAGTTGGCGTATTTGCCCTGCAAGTTGGAATGGATGAAGCTTCAAGAAATAATCTTACTGTTGAAGAAGCTGATGCTTTAATGGGTAGGCCGATGGGTATACCTAAAACTGGTGTTTTTGGTTTATACGATCTGATTGGTATCGATTTGATGTCTGATGTTGTAAACACACTAGGTGATATCCTTCCTCAAGATGATTTGTTTCATGAAGTTGGTACATTAAATAATCCTGTAATGCCTCTAATTAGAAATATGATACAAAATGGATTTACGGGTGATAAAGGTGCAGGTGGTTTTTATCGAATAGAAAACAACACAAATTGTGCAGTTGATTTGACCAATGGCGAAACACGCCCTCGACAGAAAGATTTGCCAATAAGTGCTCAGAAAGCTGCTGATGCACAAGCTGTAGGGGACGAAACTTTAACAATTATGATAAATGGTTCCGATAAACATGTAACTTTCTGTAAACGATTTTTAGCTCGTACTTTAGCTTATGCTGCAGATTTAATTCCAGCAGTAACATCTAGCCCTCAAGATATTGATGATGCAATGAAGCTTGGTTTTAATTGGGTCCGTGGCCCATTTGAATTGATAGATGCTTTAGGGGCTAATGTAGTTGCAGAATTAATTGAAGAGATAGGTTTAATTGTACCAAAAGCCATATCTTTAAGTAAAGAAATAGGGCCGTTTTATTCTGTAAAAAGCTCTAGTTTAAATGTATTAAATTTTGAAAAACATACATTTTACTCACCTGTTGTTTTACCTGAAAATACAATTCGTTTTCATATGAGCAAACAAACCTTGACGCCATTATTAACTAATTCTGCTGCTAGTTTGTACGAGTTGAAAGGAAATTTACGATTACTTGAATTTCATTCTAAAGCGAATGCACTCACAGCAGAATCTATGGAAATAGTTCATGCAGCAGCTAAAAACCACGGTGATGGTATTATAGTTCACAATGATGCACAGCATTTTTCTGCAGGAGTTGATTTGAATCGGTTTCGCTCATTTATTGAAGCTTCTGATTGGAATGGAATTGATGATTTCTTAAATAGTTTTCAACAATCTGTTAAAGCTCTTAAATATTCGCCTGTACCTGTTATTGGTGCACCTTCTGGATTATCTATTGGTGGTGGTTTTGAAGTTTTAGCTCATTGTGACAAACTTATTGCACATACAAATACAGTTTTTGGTTTAGTTGAGACTGGGGTTGGTGTTGTACCAGGTGGGGGTGGAGTTAAAGAAACTTTATTACGTTGGTATCAATCAACAGGGGATTGGGAGAAAGCATCTTGGAATACTTGGATGCAAATTGGCTATGGGCAAATTGGCACAAGTCCAGATCTTTCAGCCCGGATGCAATATTATCTAAAAGATAGGGATGTTGAAGTTCTCAACCGTGATAAATTAATGCATGTCGCTAGTACTGAGATGGTAAAATTACAAAAAGAATATTTACCACCGATTGAACCAGTTTTTGAACTACCCGGATCCTACATGATCAAAAAAATGTCTGACTTTATGCAAAATGGAATAAATGAAGGTTTATTTTTTCCTCATGATAAAACAGTAGCAATGCAAGTTGCAGAAATTGTAGTTAACAGTGCTGACGAAAATTCTATTACTGTAACTGAACAAGATATGTATAATCGAGAACGACGTGCATTTCTAAATTTGGCAAAAACACCAGAGACTATCGCTCGTATTTCCAGTCTATTGGATACTGGTGAAGCTATAAGAAATTAGGGGGCTATAATGAGCATTTATGACGATTTTGAAAAAAATTCTGCAAACCATGCAGCTTTATCGCCACTTTCATTTATAAAACGCACTGCGTTGATGTTTCCAGATCGTGATGCTGTAATTTATGGAAGTCGTAATTATAGCTGGTCGCAATTATATAAACGATCAATTCAATTAGCATCTGCATTAAATAAGAAGGGTGTTGGTAAAGGTGACACAGTTGCAATACTCGCCGCCAATACTCCCGAGATGATTGAAGCACATTTTGGTATTCCTATGTCAGGCGCCATTTTAAATACTATAAATACTCGTTTAGATGCTGATACTATTTCATATATTCTTGGTCATGGTGAAGCTAAGGTTTTTATTGTTGACGGTGAACTTGCTCCTCAAGCTGCAGAAGCGATTAAAGGAAGAGATATACTTGTAGTTGATATTGCTGATTTGCAAGACAATCCAAATCCAAACCGGATTGGCACAATTGATTATGCTGATTTTATTAAAACAGGTGAAGAAAGTGCAAATTGGGAAATGCCCACAGATGAATGGGATGCAATTGCATTGAACTATACCTCAGGCTCGACAGGTCGCCCTAAAGGCGTTGTTTATCATCATCGGGGTGCTTATTTGATGTCTATGGGAGTAATTGCTGATTGGGGATTACCAAGGCATCCAAAATACCTTTATACAGTTCCATTGTTTCACTGTAACGGATGGTGCCATGGCTGGGCTATGGCTGCTTTGGCTGGAACTATTGTATGCACGCGAGCTATTACTCCTGCAGTTATTTATAATGCAATTAGTGAGTATGGCATTACGCATTTTGGAGGTGCACCAATAGTTTTAGGAATGATTTTAAATGCAAACGATAATGATCGAAAAAATTTCGATTATACAGTAAATGTCATGACAGCAGGTGCACCACCTCCGGCTGCAGTTTTAGAAGGCATTGAAAAACTTGGCTTTAATGTAACGCAAGTTTATGGGTTAACTGAAACATATGGACACACAGTTATGTCTACTTGGAATAGTGATTGGGATGATTTGCCACAAGATCAACGTGCAATAATGAAAGCACGACAAGGAGCAGGAATGGTCCATACTGATGGCTTGCGTGTAGTTGATACCAACGGAATTGACGTCCCAGCAGATGGTAAAACATTTGGAGAAATATTAATTCGTGGTAATACTGTCATGAAGGGATATTTGAAAAACCCAAAAGCAACATCTGAAGCTTTTACAGATGGATGGTTTAGATCTGAAGATTTAGCTGTAATGCATGAAAATGGTTATGTTGAAATTAAAGATAGATTAAAAGACATAATCATATCAGGTGGTGAGAATATTTCATCTGTTGAAGTTGAGGGTATTTTACACCGACATGAGGCTGTAGCTTTAGCTGCTGTTGTTGCAATGAAAGATGAAAAGTGGGGTGAAGTACCTTGTGCTTTTATTGAATTAAAAGATGGAAAATCTGTAACTGAAAACGAAATTATATCCTTTTGTCGTGATCATCTTGCTGGCTTTAAACGCCCAAAAAAGATTGTATTTGGAGTGCTCCCAAAAACTGCAACAGGTAAGATCCAGAAATATGAATTAAGAAATAATATTTAATTTAAACTCTAAGATTGGTTTTGAAATTTTATTTCTGTTACTTGCCTTTCCAGACTGGTTTGCGCTTTTCTGAAAATGCTTTTGCACCTTCAAGTTGATCTTCTGATGTATAAAGAGTTCTCACAGTAGGAAGCTCACTTGATGTAATAGTGTTTAATGCATCTTGAAATTTCATATTCTCGGCTTCACGAACGACTTCTTTTATTGCAGCGTAAACTAAAGGTGGTCCAGCAGCCAAAATTTTAGCCATATTTCGTGCTTCATCCATTAATTTTTCTGCAGGGTGAATTTGATTTATTAATCCCCAACGTGCAGCTTCTTCTGCATCTATCCATCTTCCTGTAAAAAGCATTTCCATTGCAATGTGATAAGGAATACGTTTTGGCAACTTTATCGAGGCTGCATCCGCAACTGTTCCTGAGTTTATTTCTGGTAAAGCAAATTGGGCATGCTCTGCAGAAAGGATAATGTCTGCAGATAATGCCAACTCTAATCCGCCTCCACAACAAATGCCATTTACTGCAGCAATAACGGGTTTGTTTAGATTTTTTAATTCTTGAAGTCCGCCAAAACCACCTTGCCCATAATCACCGTCTACTTCATCACCATCAGCAGCAGCTTTTAAATCCCATCCCGGACAGAAAAATTTTGGACCAGCACCTGTAATTATAGCTACACGGAGTTCTGGATTATCTCTAAAATTTGCAAAAACATCCCCCATAATTCTACTTGTTTTTAGGTCTATGGCATTAGCTTTTGGCCGATCTAAAGTGACTTCTAAAACATGACCGTCTTGTAATGTTTTTATAGGGCTTTCAGTCATTTTTTTCTCCTATTTTTATTAAAGCATCAGCTACAATTGCATCTAATTCTCTACATATGATTGGGTTGATTTCAATTTCTGATATTTTCCCATGATTGGAAATAACGAAATTTTGAACATTTTGAATGGTTTTTAATATGCTATCTATATCGGGAGATGGTGCTCCCCTGTATCCTAAAAATAATGGCCACATTTTGAGTGTTTTTAATGATTTTAAAATGTTTTCATTATTTGCTGGAATTAATAAAGAAATTTTATCATCAAATATTTCAGTGAGCTTTCCACCTGAAGCAATTGTTAAAACATAACCATGAGCTTCATCCAAGACTACTCCAACTAACAGTTCTAATAAGCTATCACCAATCATCTTTTCTATTAAAAATGTATTGCTTGGCATAACTTTTGCTGCGTTAAGGATATCAGTTTGATTTTGTAAATTTAATGCAACAAGTCCTGCTTCGGTCTTATGGGCGCTACCTTCGCCTTTCAAGACAACTGGATATCCAATTTTATTTGCAGCATCTTCGATATCTTCATAATTAGCTACAGTTTGTGAAATTGGCAGTTGGATATCAAATTCACCAAGCATTTTTTTTGCTGTCGCTTCAGTTAATAGCTTTGCATTTAATGGAATGATTGGAGGTAAAATATTTTCAGATTTTATTTTTGAATATGTTGCGAATTTGGCAATAGAGTCTAAAGCACTTTCGATACCCCCAAATGGAATAATACCTTTTTCTAATAGTTCTTTTGCAATTTTTTCGGGTAAAGTATCTGAAATGGAACCAACAACTCCAATCTGACATCCTGTCTTGTTTTTTGCCTCAATAAGAGAGGGGATGACATCAACCCACATTTGTGGGTCACACCGATCAATGCGTGGGAAGTCTAAAACTAATAAACCAATACAGTCTGAGTCCTTTAGTGCAGCAATGAAAGTTTGGGTCATTGCCTCCCAATTACCCCATATATAAGTATGGTAATCTAATGGATTTGCTAATTTTACCATTTTTCCCAAAGTATTTCGTAACCTTGCAGATTGATTTTCGCTCAGTGGTGGAAAATTAATTCCAACTGCCTGGCCTATGTCAGCCATCAAGCTTGCTTCACCTCCAGAACATGACATTGATAATACATTATTATTTGGTTGCTCCCCAACCACATGAGCTAATTTTAATGTTTCTATAAATGTAGTTAGATTTTGTATTTGAACTACACCTAACCGGCTAAATAGAGCAGTAGCGCCGGCGTTACTGCCAGCGATTGAAGCAGTATGTGAAATCGTCGCAGCCCGTGCCTGATCAGAACTTCCAACTTTTAATATAATTATAGGTTTTCCTAGATTATTGGCGATTTGAACCATACTTTCAAATTCAACAACATCTTTGATCCCTTCAATGTGAAGGCCTAAAGCTGTTACACGTGGATCTTTCAAAAATTCAGTAGCCATTTCTGCTAAACTGACTTGAGCTTGGTTCCCTACAGAAGAGATAAAAGCAATTGGAAGTCCTCGTGTCTGCATCGTTAAATTGATAGCAATGTTTGAGGATTGTGTAATAATGGCTACACCAGTTTCCACCCGTTCGCCACCATGCTGATCTGGCCACAGAAGTGAACCATCAAGGTAATTTATAAATCCATAACAATTTGGACCCAAGATAGCCATTTCGCCAGCAGCCAATAATAACTGATGTTCTAAATCAGCACTCTTTGCATCTTCTGATACAGACTCTGAAAACCCACTTGCAAAACAAACAGCGCCTTTAGCTTTTATGGAGTTTAATGATTTTATTACTTCAATTGTTGTGAATCTATTCACGCCTATGAAACTTGCATCCGGTCCGTATGGAAGATCTTCCACAGATTTGAAGCAAGGAATTCCATTGATTTCAGAACGTTTTGGATGAACTGCCCATATTGGGCCTTGAAAATTCATTTTTTTGCATTGTTCAATAACATTCTCACACCATGATCCGCCACCTATTACAGCAATAGATTTTGGATGTAGTAAGCTTCCAAGGTTGCTCATCTATGCACCCAATGGGCGTAGTAATTCACGACTAATGATATGGCGTTGTATTTCGGATGTTCCATCCCAAATACGTTCTACGCGAGCATCTCTCCAAAACCGTTCAATAGGAAAATCATCCATTAAGCCCATGCCACCAAATATTTGCAATGTTTTATCAGTTACACTTGCTAAAGTTTCTGAAGCAAATACTTTTGCGCTTGCGATTTCTCGGTTTGATGGTTGTCCCTGATCAAGCATCCAAGCAGATTTTAATGTCAATAAATCTGCAGCATCTATATCTGTAATCATGTCAGCAATTTGAAAGCCTACACCCTGGAATTTTCCAATTGCTTGACCAAATTGCTTTCGTTCTGCAGCATAATTTAGTGCATAATCAAAGCATCTTCTAGCTCGACCAACTGAAAATGCTGCAACAGTTATTCTTGTTGCATAAAGCCATTCATTCATTACTGCAAATCCGCCATCAATTTCGCCTAAAACTGCCTCTTTGGGTAAACGACAATTATCAAAATCTAAGATGCAATTTTTATATCCCTTATGGCTAACTGAATTGTACCCATTTCGAACTTCAAAGCCTTTTGTCCCGCGATCTACGAGAAATGTAGTAATCCGTTTTTTTGGACCACGTGGTGTTTCGTCAACACCAGTTGCAACAAATACTATGAAGAAATCAGCATGCTCAGCACCAGATATAAAGTGTTTTGATCCATTAATAATCCAATCTGAACCATCAGATACAGCGCTGCATTTCATTCCACGAACATCACTACCTGCATCTGGCTCAGTCATGGCCAATGCATCTGTGATCTCACCTTTTACGGCTGGTAGAAGATAGCGTTCTATTTGCTCATCACGACATGCCATAAGGATATTTTGGGGTCTTCCAAAAAAGTGAGTTAAGGCCATAGAGCCTCTACCAAGTTCTCTTTCTACAAGTGTAAAATCAAGATGACTTAAACCTGCGCCGCCTACACTTTCAGGAAAATTACAGGCATAAAACCCCAAATCTATAACTTTTTGCTTTATTGATTGGCCTAATTCTAGAGGAACATTTCCAGTTCGTTCTACTTCAGCTTCATGAGGGTAAATTTCTTTTTCAACAAAATCACGTACAGTATCAACGATCATTTCTTGCTCTTGTGATAATCCAAAATTCATTGTTTCCCTCCCCTTGGATCTTCAATTTTACTATGAGCAGCTGCAATTCTTTCTAAATTGGTAAGAACATCTTTTCGTGGTTCACATGCGCGCCTTGTTTCTAGGCTTACATGTATTAACATTTGCTCCCCAGTAGCCATCAAAGTGCCATCTTCACCAAACATTTGATGGAACAAGCGCATTTTTTTTCCTTCTCCCTGGAGAATATATGATTTCACATGAATGTTTGATCCTGCATGGGTCTCGGCTAAAAACTTAATTGCAATGTCTACGGTAAAATAGCTTAATCCAGATGCAATGTATGCTTCATTTGCCCCTACCGTTTTCATGATTATATCAGCAGCATCAGAAAAAATTTGTCCATATCTGCTTTCATTCATATGTCCATTGTAGTCTGTCCAATCGTTTGGAATGACTCTATTGATGGTAGTAATGGGATTATCATATTCTGAGGGCAATTCTGGTTTTATAGTTTTTTCGTGATTATTAATTAAAGCACCTGCAGCAGTATTTTCATTCTTTAATGATCGAAGTATTGCTATTAAATTGTTATCACGTAACCTCTCTAATTCTCGAATAGATTTATGCCCTGATTGCGCATCGGATTGGTTGGCAATTTGCTCAATTAACTCATCAGTTAGTTCGGGAACATCCATGAGTTTAGTCCATGGCCATTGTAGACACGGACCGAATTGAGAGATGAAATGTGCCATTCCTTCTTCCCCTCCGGCTATTCTGTAAGTTTCGAACAATCCCATTTGAGCCCATCGCAAACCAAAACCATATCGAATGGCATCATCAATTTCTTGTGTTGTGGCAATTCCATCTTTTATGAGCCATAAACCTTCGCGCCAGACAGCTTCTAAAAACCTATCTGCAATGTGTGCATCAATTTCTTTTCTTACGTGTAATGGGAACATTCCTAAGGAAGTTAATATTTCTTTTGCTTTATCTATTATAGTTACTGAATTTGCAGGGGATGGAACCAACTCAATCAACGGTAATAAATAAACTGGATTAAAAGGGTGTGTAACAATAATTGAATCAGGTCTTATAGATCCTTCTTGAAGCTCTGATGGTTTGAAACCTGATGTTGAGGAGCCAATAACTGCATCAGAAGATGCATGATTTATTATTTCATTAAATACTTTATGTTTGAGGTCTAATCTTTCGGGCACACTTTCTTGGATCCATGTAGCACCTTCAACTGCGTCTTTTATGCTTTCACAAAAATTAAGTGATCCTTCAATAGGTAAATTTACATCGTATAACATTGGTAAAGCATGTCGTGCATTTTCCAAAACTGCTTTTATTTTGCGCTTAGACTCAGGATCTGGATCATATAAATTTACATCCCAACCATTTAAAAGAAATCGTGCTAACCAGCCCCCACCAATGACGCCCCCACCAATTATTGCTGCTATTTTTCTCATTTTTTTCTCATTTTATAAATGTCTTAATTAAGTTTTGTTTAATGCTATGTAATAGCTTCAGTGTGGCCATCAACGGCCAAAGCTTGACCTGAGATTTTTATACCAGATGGACTATCTAAAAAGTGAATCATGTTCGCGATATCATCTGCAGTAACCCATGTTTTTAACGATACAGCTGAAACATAATCATCGCGTATCTTTTGCTCATCAACACCTCTGACTTTAGCTTCATTTTGAACAACTCGATCCATCCGATCACCTTCTACAGCTCCAGGACATATACAATTTACACGAATACCATCATTGCCCATTTCCATTGCTAATGTTTTGGTTAATCCAACAATGCCCCATTTTGCTACAGCATATGGACTGCGATAGGGGTAACCAAACAATCCTGCAGATGATGATAAAAGAATTATCAAGCCAGATTTATTTTTGCGCATATGTTTTGCAGCCCACCGAACTAATAAAAAAGTACCGTCCAATGTTGTTGCAATTGTATCTTTCCAATCTGAATATTTTAAATTTTCAATTAAAGCTGCAGGACCACCTATACCAGCACCAGCGATTACGACATCAACACCATCTAAAAATTCATCACATGCAGAAAAAAAATCATCCATTTCTTTTTCGTTAGTTACATTTGCGCACACAGCTAGTGAATTGGGATATGTCTTTTTGAACGTTTGGATCGCATTTGGATCAATATCACAAATTGCAACTTTTGCTCCTTCTGCAAGGTAATTTTTTGCTATGACCAAGCCAATTCCTGCAGCTCCTGCAGTTATGACTACCCGTTTTTCACTCATTTGGGTAACCGTTTTACAAGGTTTAGTTTTTCACGAGTTTCTTCTGGTGTCATGATTGAGCTGCCCATAGCTTCTATTATAGTTACAGCACGTTCTACTAGTGCTTCATTGGTAGCTAATTGGCCCTTAGCCAACCATAAATTATCTTCTAATCCAACACGCACATTACCACCTGCCAATACTGCTGCTGCTACATATGGCAATTCGTTGCGACCAATGGAAAATGCTGACCAATTCCAATCATTTGGTACATTATTAACCATAGCCATGAATGTATTTAAATCATCTGGTGCACCCCAAGGGATTCCCATACATAATTGTACAAGTGCTGGAGATTTTAATATTCCTTTTTCCACCAAGTTTTTAGCTAACCATAAATGCCCAGTATCAAAGGCTTCAATTTCTGGCTTTACTCCTAAGTTTTCCATCATCGACCCCATGGCTTCCAACATGCCAGGTGTATTTGTCATTACATAATCTGCTTCTGCAAAGTTCATTGTTCCACAATCTAGGGTGCAAATTTCGGGTAGGCATTCAGCTACATGTGCCACACGTTCTTCAGCACTAGCCATGTCTGTTGAATTTGAAAGTGGTAATGGGCTGTCGGGAGATCCAAAAACCATATCACCACCCATTCCTGCTGTTAGATTAAGAACCATATCTATTTCAGATTCTCTAATACGGTCAGTTACTTCACGATAAAGCTTTAAGTCACGTGATGGCACACCTGTATCAGGATCCCTAACATGGCAGTGAACAATTGCAGCACCAGCTTTTGCAGCTGCTATAGCACTTTCTGCAATTTCTTTTGGACTTCTTGGCACATGAGGGCTTCGGTCCTGTGAGCTTCCTGAGCCTGTGATTGCGCAAGTGATGAATACTTTTGAGTTCATTGAGAGGGGCATATTAATATCCTTTGATTATTATAAATTATCGTAATCCTCTTGCATTAAGTAAGTATGCACTATTAGACATAATATATGCAAAATTTACCAACCCCCAAATCTTTTCCTATTACAATCGATTTTTTAGTTTATGATCGTTTTTCAAATCATTGTATGGCGAATACCTTAGAACCTTTCAGAGCAGCAAATACCTTAAGTGCAAATGATGTTTATGAATGGAATTTTGTAACACTTGATGGATTACCTGTTCAAAGTTCCAGTGAATTGAGGTTAATGCCAGATCAAAAATTTGGTGAAACTAGACGTGCAGATTTTTTGTTTATTATCGCTTCTTACGATTTTCGAAAGCATGATAATGTTGTTTCCAGGCGAGCTCTTCGTGCATCAGTGAAGCGCTATAAAAATATTATAGGATTAGATACTGGACCATGGATGATGGCTGGAGCTGGTATATTAGATAATCATCGCGCCACGGCTCATTGGGATATTATTGATGAATTTTCAGAAGAGTTTGTGGATGTTGATGTTGAACGGCAAAAATATATTCTTGATGGGAATATAGGAACTTGTGGAGGCGCTATGGCTGCATTTGATCTCAGTTTGTCTATTATAAGAGAGATAAATGGGGTCACAGTTGCATTGGATGTTGCCTCAATGTTTTTAAGTGGAACTGATTTACCTCAAGAGTACAAAAAAAATATTGTTTATAAAATTCCAGAAGTGCAAAAAGCTACTGAAATAATGCATGAAAATATTGAAGATATTCTAACAATACCAAATATTGCAAAAAAAATACAAATTAGCCCAAAACAATTACACAGATTTTTTTTAAAAGACCTTGGTCAATCACCAAAGCAAGTTTATTCTAATATAAGATTATCATTTAGTAGACACCTACTGCAAGCAACAGAGAAGCCAATTCGTGAAGTTGCTCTGAGATCTGGGTATCAAAATGTCAGCGCATTTTCACGTGCTTTTAAAGTTCGCTTTAATCAAACGCCAAGTGAATATAAAAATCATTTTTGATAAGTTTTTGCGTTTGTAGCTTAATCAAGGTCGTTAAGTGACTAGTCAGGTTTGTGGTTTTATTCTACAAATATCATAAGCTTATATGAGGGAAATTTAATGCAACATGTTACCAATCAGTATTTTAAAACTGGCATTCAAATGGCAGGAGTGCCATTGCCAAGCACAAATAGTGCACGCCCGGTTGGAATGTTAAAAACATGTCCTGCACATTTCCAAACGCCTCTAATATCTGTTGACAGTTTTTCTGAAAGTTTGGGTATAGCATCAATTCATGTTAAAGACGAAAGAGATAGAATGAAGCTTGGAAGCTTCAAAGCTCTTGGTGCCGCGTATGTGATAGCAAGCGATGCAACTGAGGGAGATGTTTCAAACACAACTTACATAACTGCATCTGCCGGAAATCATGGCCTTTCTGTTGCTGCTGGAGCGTCAGCATTTGGTGCCAAAGCTGTGGTCTATCTTTCACACACAGTACCTGAAGATTTCGCGACGCGATTAACTAAAATTGGAGCAACTGTTGTGAGAGCAGGGGAAAATTACGAAGCTTCAATGGTTGCTGCGCAAAAAGCTGCTGCTGATAATGATTGGGTTTTACTTTCAGATAGTTCATGGGATGGGTATTTCGACAGACCTTGGAGATTGATGGAGGGTTATACTGTGATGGCAGCGGAAATTATCCATCAAATAGAGCATGTTCCTACGCATATTTATTTACAAGCTGGTGTTGGAGGTTTGGCTGGAGCAATGGCTGCATGTTTTAGAGCTGCCTGGGGTGATGCACCAATGATCACTGTTGTTGAGCCTGCATTCGCACCGGCTTTAACAAATTCAATTATTGAGGGAAAATTTGTTTCTACTTCAGGCCCAGTTTCTGATATGGGCCGACTTGATTGCAAAGAAGCGTCACTGATAGCATTAGCTGGATTATCAAGAGATGCTAATAGTTTTGTAACTCTTACAGAAAAAGAATGTTTGGATGCAATAAAAGTATTACCAAAATATAACTTAGATACATCGTCATCAGGAGGTGCAGGCATAGCAGCTATGTCGATGTCAGATCTTCCATCAGATGCACGTGTTCTATGTATATTATCAGAAGGACCAGATGAATAATGCAGAGGGGTTTTCTAGATAAAGAATTTCAAAATCGTGTTAGTAACGCTCAAAGTTTAATGGCCAAAAATGATTTATCAGCTTTGTTGCTTACTACTGAACCCGATGTTCGTTATTTCACAGGATTTCTTACTCAATTCTGGCAAAGTCCTGCTCGGCCGTGGTTTTTAATCGTTCCAGTCTCTGGAAAGCCAATCGCTGTAATACCAAGTATTGGGCACTCGTTGATGAATTCAACTTGGATAGATGATATTAGAACTTGGCTTGCTCCAAACATGGTTGATGATGGTATTGGCCTCTTAATTGATACTTTAAATGAAGTTTCTAAAGATGGAAGAATTGGAATTCCAGATGGATTAGAGTCTCATGTTCGTATGCCTCATGCGGATATGAAAAAGTTATCTGAAAAAGTAAAAATATCATCTGATAATGGGATTGTTCGTCAACTTCGCATGGTGAAGTCAGAAGCTGAAATAAACAAGATTAGGCATGCATGTAGTATTGCTGACAATGCATTTAATTCAGTTAAAGATTTTGCAGAGATAGGAATGACACAATCAAATATAAATCGTAAATTTCAATCTGTGTGTTTGCAGTCAGGAGCTGATAGTGTTCCTTATGTTTCAATGGGACTAGGCGCTGGGGGTTACTATGATGTTATTTCTCCAGCTGCAGATATTCAAATTAAGGATGGCGATATTCTTATGTTGGATACTGGTTTAATGTGGGATGGTTACTTTTGTGATTTTGATAGAAATTTTTCTATGGGTAAGCCAGATCCCCGCGTTATTTCTTGTCATGGTTATTTAGTTGATGCTGTTATGGCAGGATTAGAAGTTGCAAAAAGTGGATCAACAGCTGCGGATATTTTCCATGCAATGGCAAAAATTACAGGAGCAGGAAAAGCTTTAGAGGCAGGACGATTTGGTCATGGATTGGGGATGCAATTGACAGAATGGCCATCTTTTATTCCTGATGACCATACCGAAATCGTAGAAGGAATGGTTTTAACTTTAGAACCATCAATAGAAACTATAGATGGTCGCATTATGGTTCATGAAGAAAATATTGTAATTCGAAAAGACGGTGCAGAAAAACTTTCAACATTTTATAAAGAGATGGTAATTATTGAATGAATAATTTTTCATATAAATTGGAAGAAAATTATAATCCATCGATGGGCTTGATTGTATTGCAAGCTGACCAAAGGATTGAATTAGATGCGCGGCAACAATTTGATCCAAAAGTAAATCTTCACATCTCGCGAATTCCTTCAGCAGAAACCGTATCTACTGACACTTTAAAACAAATGGAAAGAGATCTACCATTAGCAGTATCCTTATTCCCGAATGCGGTTAATTTTGATGTTGTAGGCTATGGATGTACTTCTGGTACGTCTGTTATTGGTGCTGATAATATTGCAAAAATTATAAAAGATAGCTGCAAAACTACACATGTTACAGAACCTGTGAGTGCTTTAATAGCTGCGTGTAGATATCTTAATTTAAAGCGAGTTGGTTTTTTATCACCCTATGTTGAAACAGTCAGCTCTGGGCTTCGCCAAACTTTACTTTTATCAGGTATAGAGACGCCAACATTTGGAAGCTTCAACGAAGAAATAGAAGAAAAAGTTGTCAAAATTAGTGCACAATCAATTTTTGAAGCTGCTGTAGAGTTAGGGGGACAAGATATTGATGCTCTTTTCTTATCATGCACGAATTTAAATACTCTTCCAGTGATAAAACGTATTGAAGAAAAAATTGGAAAACCTGTATTATCTAGTAATCAGGTATTAACTTGGCATATGGGCCAGTTAGCTAAAGGTGGATTATTAAAAAATTGTGAGGGGTCTTTATTTAATTGATATTTATTTAAAACCACTCATTACTTTTTCTATTAATTTACAATTACCGCTTAAACTTTTCTCGATTTTTTGCCCAATATATTCAATTGATTCAAGGTGGGTATTATTCATAAATAATTCAATAGCTGGAGCACTAAGATTATCTGTATTAAATTTTTTCATACCTAATAATCTTTTCAAATGTTCAATAGAAGTGAAGAGTTCCAATGCTTCAAATAAAACATCAAAGTCCTTTTGTGAAAGTATTTTTTTACCAAAAGCATTTTTTAGCTGGTTAGCTGGCTTATGATTTCTTCCATTAGTTAATAATGTCAGGCTTTGGGCAAGAAGCTCCAAATCTAAGATACCCCCAAGTGGTTTTTTAATTGGCCATTTTTGTTTTTTATCAATTTCTAACTTTGAAATCCGTTGCCTCATTTCATTTACTTCAATGGATATTTCTCTTGGATCAAATTTTTTATCAAGAATATCTATCAAGGCTCTATTAATCTCATTACAAAGCTTTTGATCTCCTGCTACAACCCGTGCTCTTGTTAAGGCAAGCCTTTCCCATAGCCACGCTTTGGTTTTTTGATAATTTATAAAGCCGTCTAAACTTGTAGCGACAGTACCAGCTCTACCAGAAGGTCGAAGCCTCATATCAACCTCATATAATCTCCCGTAAGACATTGATGAAGATAAACCACTTATTAAAGTCCGTGTAACTTTTTGGAAATAAGTTCTTATATCTAACTCTTTAAAGCTAGAAACTGAGTCTGGATTTCCGTCATAAATCACAATTATATCTAAATCAGAAGTACAGCTCATTTCTTGAGACCCCATTTTACCCATTGCTAAGATTGCTACAGAACTTCCAGCAATTTCCCCATACCGTCTTTGTGTTTCAGAAAGTGCTTGTTCTAAGCATAAATTTAAACATGTTTGTGCTAAATCTGAATAAGCTTGTTCAGCACGTTTTGATGTTATGATTTGGGTTAATTGAGCAAATACAATTTTAAAGTGCTCTTCAGATTTCCAGGCTCGAGTATTAATTAAAGAGGCTTCAAAATCATTAGAACCCAATAGACGGGCATTTAAACTTTTTTGAAAATCTTTTAAATTATTTGGTATTGCGTCAGGGCCAGAATCTGCGAGTCCATCTAAAACGTTTATTTGTTTTGACAAAGCATCAGCTAATTCTTTTGACAAACTAGTTACATAAATAACTTTTTTCAAAATATCTGGCCTACGTTCGAAAAGTGAAAACAATTGAACACCTGAAGTTAAGCCTGATAAAAAATACTCAAAATAATCTAATACCTCGTTTGGGTTCTTAGATTCTTGAGCGTAATTCCATATATTTTGTAATTGTGCTTCAAAAACTTCAACTGCTCGTTCAGATTTGAAGGCCTGTAGTTTCCGCCACTCGTCAAAGCGTATTTTTTGTTGGTCAGTCGGTTCAGTATTATTGTTGATTATTCTAGATGAAGTTTCTGTAGCAGAATATGTTTTTTGTAATTGAACTTTAATATCTTTTTTGAAGTCTTCTAATTCATTATATCCAGTTAGTGCGCAAAGGTGTTTTAACTCCTCAAGATTATTAGGTATTGAATGACTTTGTGTGTCTCTAAGCATTTGGATCCGATGCTCTATTTTCCTATGTTGTCGCAATGCTGTGATTAAAGTTTCAGCTATTTTTGGTGTAATACGTTTTTGATCAGCTAATGCTTTAAGTGCACCTTGTGTTGTGATTTCTCTCAATTCATGATGTCTGCCTCCATAAATTAATTGATGGGCTTGAGCAAAAAATTCAATTTCTCTAATGCCACCTTGGCCAAGTTTGAGATTGTGTCCTTCAACAGTAATCGGACCTGATATTTCTTTATGTTGGCGTGACTGGATTAAAAGCTGTTCAATCTCTCCAATTGCTGCAAAATCTAACTCGGGTCTCCAAATAAATTTTTGCATCCGATTTAGGAAATTATTTCCAATTTTTTTATTTCCAGCGCAAACACGTGCTTTTATAAATGCCGCACGTTCCCATGTTCTTCCTTCACGTATATAATATGATTCAGCGCTTTGCATTGTCGGGCAAACTGATGTCACTGAAGGGTTTGGACGTAATCGTAAATCAGTTCTAAAAACATATCCATATGCAGTGTTTTTGGAAATAAGAGAAAAAACTTTTTGAGTAACTTTGATAAATATAGATCGATACTCTGAAACTTTGTCTGCTGGGAATAAGGAACTATCAAAAAGAAAAATTAAATCTATATCAGATGAGTAATTAAGTTCATGTGCACCCATTTTCCCCATTGCTAAAACAAACATTCCAGCTGACTCATTTTCATCAAGAAATTTCTTTTTGATTTTGCCTTGGTTAACACAAATTTCAAGTTCAGCTTTTAAGGCTGTTTCCACTGCAAAATCAGCAAAATTTGTTAATTTTTCTGTTATCCACTCAAGTGGGCGCAAATGTGATAAATCTATTAATGCTAAAACTAAAGCTGTTCTTGCTTTAGCAGTTCTCAATGCGATGTTTATATCACCATCCAATTGACGGGCTTCTGTAACAATTTGATCAGGACTGAGTTGCCAATGTTTCAATAGCCAATCACTATGTTGTTCTAATAATTTCCTTAAATAGGAACTACTGCCGGCAACACCTTTTAACAAATCCTGAGTTTTAGAGGGTAAATCAATATATTTTGAAGTTATATTTTCACTGATTATAGGATCAAATGGTATTGGAAAATGCGATATGGGTTCTTTGAAAATCATAAAGTAATCTTGGTATTCCATTTGGCTGTGGTCAATGAAAAAAACTTATATACAAGGCGTTGACTCTGCCTTTGTTACCTATATAAGCCGCTCATCGCCACATAGTGGTGACCATATTGGTGTTTGTGGCCTTCGTGAGAAGTTGCCTGTCGCCCAAAGCATTTCTGCTAAGGGAAAGGAAAGCGCTCTTATTTTAATTTAAGGAGTCCAGCGTATGACTAAACGTACAGCTGCCAAACATAAACTAGACCGCCGCATGGGTGAAAACATTTGGGGTCGTCCTAAATCTCCAGTTAATCGTCGTGAATATGGACCAGGCCAACATGGTCAGCGCCGTAAACAAAAATTATCTGATTTTGGTATTCAGTTGCGCGCCAAACAAAAGCTTAAAGGCTATTATGGTGATTTAACTGAAAAACAATTCCGTCGTATTTACGCAGAAGCTGTCCGAGTAAATGGTGATACAGGTGAAAACTTGGTAGGACTTCTAGAGCGTCGTTTAGACGCTGTTGTATATCGTTCAAAATTTGTACCAACAGTTTTTGCTGCACGCCAGTTTGTAAACCATGGTCATGTGACTGTTAACGGTAAAAAAGTAAATATTCCTTCATACAGAGTTAAAGAAGGTGATGTAATCGAAGTACGTGAAAAATCACGTCAAATGGCACTAGTAATTGAGGCTTTGGCATCTGCTGAGCGTGATTTTGCAGAATACATAAATGTTGATTCATCAAAAATGAAAGCTGAATTTGTGCGTACTCCAGTTCTTGCTGATGTACCGTATCCAGTAATTATGGAACCAAATTTAGTTGTTGAATATTACGCTAAAAACTAAATTCAGAATTAAAGAATTTTTTAAAGCCGTACAATTTTGTGCGGCTTTTTGTTTTTTAACATTAAAGAATTATATCAGACAAAATTCATTTTGTTGTCTGTCATAGCAGGAATTATTTATTTGAATACGAACACCGTCTTTACAAAAAATGCTTATAGTCTTCCTTTTTGGAGACGACCAATAGCTTTGTTAGCTTTGATGGTTTTTGGAATGCATATGGGTTTTGCTACTTGGATGGCATTATTGAATAATTTTGTTCATGAACGTGCAAATTTTGATGGTTCAGATCTAGGGTGGCTTCAAAGTGTAAGAGAAATACCTGGCTTCTTTGCTGTTGCAGTGATTGTTGTTCTATGGGTGATGCGTGAACAAATCTTAGCTATTGTTTCATTGATTATGCTTGGATTTGCTGTTGCTGTGACTGCATGGTTCCCCACTTTTGGTGGGCTCTTGATTACAACATTCATATCAAGTCTTGGCTTTCATTATTATGAAACTGTTAAGCAAAGCTTAGAACTGCAATGGATACCCAAAGATAAAGCGCCTCAAACATTAGGGTGGCTTCTTGCCGTAGGTTCAGCAGGATCGTTAATCGCATATGGTGGAGTTGCAATTTTATGGAAATATTTTGAGTGGGATTATAACAAACTCTATTTAATTAGTGGTAGTATTACTATTTTAATAGCTTTGTTTTGTTATTTTGCATACCCAAGCTTCAAGGGCCCAACAATCCAAAATTCAACATTAATTTTACGAAAGCGGTATTGGTTATTTTATGCACTTCAATTTATGGCAGGTGCAAGGCGACAAATTTTTATTGTTTTTGCTGCATTTATGATGGTCGAACGGTTTGGATTTCAAGTTCATGAGGTCACAGTATTATTTCTGATAAACTATATTGCAAATATGTTATTTGGGCCAATTATTGGGCGCATTGTTCAAACGTTTGGAGAGCGTAATGCCCTTATATTTGAGTATTTTGGATTAATTATAATCTTTGCTGCATATGGCGGTGTTTATGCTTTTGGATGGAGCGTTGTATTGGCAGCTGTATTATATGTTCTTGACCATTTATTTTTTGGATTATCAATTGCACAAAAGACATATTTTCAAAAGATTGCTGATCCTGCAGATATAGCATCAACGGCTGCAGTGGCTTTTACAATTAACCATATAGGAGCGGTCGTCTTACCAGCACTACTAGGGTATGTTTGGTTATATTCACCTGCATTTGTATTCATTGTGGCTTCGGGAATTGCTGCAATTTCACTCGTTTTATCTTTTTGTATTCCCAAAAAACCAAGTGCTAATAATGAGACTATTTTTTCAAAGTTAAGGGCATAATTATGAAGCGGCAAGCTAGGTTCACCACAGGTTCCACAATGCGCCATGTAATCGTTATGACTACTACGGGCATGATTGGGCTAACATTTATGTTTTTAATTGACGCTATAACTTTGTTCTGGGTTTCAAAACTTGAGAATGAAAGTTTCATGGCAGCAATGGGGTTCGCTTGGACAGTTCAGTTTTTCACTATCTCTTTTGGAATAGCATTTATGATAGCTACAACAGCTTTAGTTTCTAGGTCACTTGGGGCGGAAAATTGGGAAGATGCGCGCAAACAAACTAGTGTTTTTGCATTACTTACATTTGTAATATTATCAATAACTGTGTTTTTTTTATTAACTTACAATAAAGAAATCTTGGCTTCTATTGGCGCTAGTGGAACTGTTTTAGAAACGGCATCAACCTTTTTATTAATCTCTGTACCATCATTGCCAATTATGGCAATTGGCATGATTGGATCAGCTGTTCTGCGTGCAGAAGGTGATGGATTTAGATCAATGATGGTAACCATATCATCGGGTATAGTTGCTGCGATTGTTGATCCATTATTTATTTTTGGATTTGATATGGGCATTCAGGGTGCAGCTCTTGGGGTGTCTGTTGCTAGAATAGTATCTGCAATATTAGCAATTTATTTTGTAATCAAAGTTAAAGATTTAGCGGCTACTATAAATTTTCAGGATGTTAAAAAATGGTATCTACCTTTTACAATGATTGCTATTCCTACACTTCTAACTCAATTAGCTTCCCCTACCGGTAATATGTTTGCGACCAGTGTTATTTCTGAATTTGGTGAGTCTGCTATGGCAGGGTGGGCGGTTCTTGGTAGAGTTACTGTTGTTGCCTTTGGGGGTGTATTTGCTTTATCGGGGGCCATTGGTGGTATCATTGGGCAGAATTTTGGAGCAAATAAATTTGATCGTGTTAGAAGTTCATACAGAGATGCTTTAATCTTCTCTACTTTTTACGTAGTTCTTATATGGGGACTATTAGCCATTTTAACACCGTTTATTTTAAGAACATTTAATTTAAGTGGTGGAGCTGCAGATGTAGTTGCAGCATTTAATTATATTGCTGCAGGAAGTTATATATTTGCTGGAGCGCTCTATGTCTCTAATGCTTCTTTTAATAATTTGGGAAAACCATTGTATTCAACTTTATTCAATTGGGTGAAAGATGGTGCGGTTATGCTACCTTTTTGTATGATGGGTGGAGCAATCTATGGTTCTACAGGTGTTGTATATGGACAGGGATTAGCTTATATTTTTGCGGGTATTTTAAGTGTTATTTTCGGGTGGTGGTTTATAAATAGAGTTGAAAAAACACACAAAAAAGCCATATAAAAATTTATAAATTAATTCATAAAATCAAGGATGCATCAATGTTCTTTACTAAGCGACCTGTAGAAATACCAAGCCCAGAGAATGCTTTGCCTGGAAGAGATTATGAAATTGAAACTGCAGTAAACCATTTTGTATTGAACACGCCCATTAAAGGCCCTGTACCTAAAGACTATGGTGAAGCTATGTTTGGTATGGGCTGCTTTTGGGGTGTAGAAAGAATATTTTGGAACATTAAAGGTGTTTGGACTACTGCAGTTGGCTATGCAGCTGGACATACACCTAATGCAACGTATGAAGAAGTATGTTCTGGCATGACTGGGCATAATGAAGTTGTTTATGTTGTTTTTGATAAATCTATCATATCATTTGAGAGTTTATTGAAAGTGTTTTGGGAAGGTCACAATCCTACACAGGGAATGAGACAGGGTAATGATCAAGGAACACAATATCGTTCAGGAATTTATTGTTATGATGTTGATCAGAAGCTGGCCTCTTTTGCGAGTAAAAATCTTTATCAGCAAAGATTAAACTTAAATAATATTGGTATGATCACATCTGAAATATTGGATGCCCCAGAGTTTTTCTATGCGGAGACGTACCATCAACAATATCTCGCTAAAAATCCTGCCGGTTATTGTGGCATTGGAGGAACTGGAATAAGTTGTCCTATTGGAGTGGATGCTTGACGTAAACTTCTATCTAACATAACGCAATCTAAAACGAGAATAAAATGCCAACATACACTTCACTGACAACACTTGAAGGAAAAGATGCTGCAAATGATTTAGGACTTGCTTTGGAGAATTTGGAACATCCACCATATGGAGTGGGCGTTTTTGAAATTGAGGATGGCTCTGGATTTTATGAGGTTGGTGCCTATTTTGTTGACGCTCCAGACGAAATTGCACTTCTGATACTGTCTACAGTTCATGGCGCTAAGCCGTTTGTAGTGTCAAAAGTTCCAGATAAAGATTGGGTTGCTGAAGTCCGTCGTGAGTTAGCTCCGGTGGAAGCGGGTGATTTTTTTGTATATGGCTCACATGATGCTGAAAAAGTACCAGCTAATTGCAAGCCATTGCTTATTGAAGCTGCAATGGCGTTTGGAACTGGTCATCATGGAACAACTAAAGGATGTCTGATGGCATTGGATAAGTTGGTAAAATCAGGTTTCATTGGAAAAAATGTAGTGGATATAGGTTGTGGGACTGCAGTGCTTGCAATGGCTGCCGCAATGTGTTGGCCAAATAAAGTATTGGCAAGTGATATAGATGAAATAGCGACTGAAACATCAAAAGCAAACGCTGATGCGAATGGTCTAAGTGATCGTATTGAAGTAATAACTTGTGCAGGGTTTGATCACCCTAAGTTAAGGACAGCCGCTCCATATGATTTGATTTTAGCTAATATATTAAAAGGCCCGCTGGTAGCACTTGCTCCTGATATGTCTCAAAACTCTGGCAACGGAGGGTATGTTATTTTATCAGGATTATTAAATACTCAAGCAGATGCAGTTATTGAGGCTTATCTTGATGTATCATTTGAGCTGGTTGATCATATAAATATAGCAGAATGGTCAATTTTAACATTTCGAAAAATTTAAGAAGTAGTGGAATAAAAAACGCCAAACATATCTAATTATGTTTGGCGTAATTCAATAACTTATTAATATCTTAAAATAATACCACGAAATGTTATTAGATATTATTGATATCACTTCTTGAAAGTCCAATGTCGTTTAATTCACGATCTGTTAACTTTGAAAGAACGATTTTAGTTTGACGCGTTTGATACCATTTAACAGCTTTTTCTGCATTAATTTCAATAAAATTTGTAATTCTAAAAATCGTAATTGAGCCAAATGGGTGTGATGTTGTATTTGTGAAGTATGCCATGATAAAATCCTATTATCAGTGAGTGTCTGTTAGGCTCATCTAGGCTTCTATATTGCTATTTACCAATGATATTTGTGCATTCCCGTTGTGCAATTTATGCATAGCTTTTTAGTTTGTATAAACTACTGTTTTTAAATTGAATAAATTCAACACTTGGCGAATGTTCTTGTTTCGTGCTATGTGTAAAAATAAAATGGAATATTAATATGCGTGTTATTGGTATTGATCCTGGACTAAGAAATTTGGGTTGGGGTGTTGTTGATGTGATTGGCCCAAAAATTAGCCATATTAGTAATGGTGTTTGCAACTCTTCAACGGGTACATTGGCTGAACGATTGTTAGAATTACATAATCAATTAACAAGTGTTATAAATAAATATCATCCAACAACATCAGCAGTTGAAAAAACTTTTGTTAATAAAGATGGTGCTGGAACATTAAAGTTAGGTCAGGCGAGAGGTATTTGCTTGCTTGCTCCTGCACAGGCTGGACTAGATGTATCAGAATATGCACCAAATACTGTAAAGAAGGTAGTTGTGGGTGTTGGGCATGCCGACAAAAAACAAGTTGAGCATATGGTTAAAATGCAATTTCCTGGAGTGAAATTTACTGGACCTGATGCAGTTGATGCGCTGGCTATAGCTTTATGTCATGCACACCATGCTCAATTCTCTGGTAAATTAGATGCCGCAATTGCAAGGGCACAGGGGGTAGCATGATAGGAAAAATAACAGGTCGAGTAGATTATCGTGGAACTGATCATGTTTTAGTAGACGTTCAAGGTGTTGGTTATATGGTTTACTGTTCTGAACGAACTTTATCTGGATTGCCTTCGCGAGGTGGCGTTGTAGCTTTATATACTGATTTGCTTGTTCGTGAGGATAATTTGCAATTGTTTGGTTTCACGACATTAGCAGACAAAGAGTGGCATAAATTATTAACAACAGTTCAAGGCGTCGGAGCAAAAGCTGCCTTAGCTATAGCGTCTACTTTAGGCACGGATGGTGTATCAAAGGCAATAGCGCTTGGTGATGTAAATGCAATTAAATCAGCGCAAGGAATAGGGCCCAAAATAGCACAAAGAGTTATTACTGAATTAAAAGACAAGGCACCAAAAATAATGGCTATGGGTGGAGAAGGCTCGGCAATTGTAGAAGCAGATGTAAGTATGGTCATTGATGTCCAAACTCCTGTTGAAACGCCTGTAATAACTAAGAATCAAAAGTCAGAAGCTAGTGCTCAAGCTGATGCTCTGTCTGCATTAATTAATCTAGGTTACGGGCATGGAGATGCTGCAGGAGCTATTGCTCAAGTAACAAGTGAAATACCCAGCTCAGTTTCTACTGAGATAATCAAAGCTGCACTCAAGCTATTGGCTCCAAAGGGCCGATAGGCTAATGAAAGATATGACAAATCCAGATCCAAATTTACGACCAGAGCCTTTAATAGATGATGTTGACCGCGCTCTTAGGCCTCAAAATTTAAATGATTTCACTGGCCAATCAGAAGCTAGAGCAAATTTAAAGGTATTCATCGAGAGTGCAAAAAAAAGAGGTCAAGCTATGGATCATACATTGTTCTATGGTCCCCCTGGCTTAGGTAAAACAACACTTGCGCAAATTATATCAAAAGAACTTGGTGTTAATTTTCGTATGACATCTGGCCCAGTATTAGCAAAAGCTGGTGATTTGGCTGCTATTTTAACAAACTTAGAAGAGCGAGATGTTTTATTTATTGATGAAATCCATAGATTAAACCCAGTTGTTGAAGAAGTTTTATACCCAGCATTAGAAGATTTTGAGCTTGATCTTATGATTGGGGAAGGTCCAGCTGCACGTTCTGTCAGAATTGATTTACAGCCATTTACATTAGTTGGCGCTACAACAAGATTAGGATTATTAACTACTCCGTTACGTGATCGTTTTGGAATTCCAACAAGGTTGGAGTTTTATACTGTTGATGAATTATGTTTAATCGTTGAACGTGGTGCTAGGTTGATGGGTATTGAGGCATCACCTGATGGGGCACGAGAGATAGCAAGGCGCGCACGAGGAACTCCAAGAATTGCAGGTCGTTTGTTGCGTCGAGTGGTTGATTTTGCAACGGTTGAAGGTAATGGCTCTATCTCAAAGGAACTTGCTGATAATTCCTTAACTCGCTTAGGAGTGGATGATTTGGGACTTGATGGTGCAGATAGACGATATTTGCGTATGGTTGCTGAAAATTATGCTGGAGGTCCTGTTGGCATTGAAACTATTGCAGCAGCACTTTCTGAATCTAGAGATGCAATAGAGGAAGTTGTAGAACCGTTTCTTCTGCAGCAAGGTTTAATACAAAGAACCCCAAGAGGAAGAATGTTGGGTCAAAAAGCTTGGAGCCATCTTGGACTAAAAATTCCAAAATCAATAAATCAATCTGATTTATTTGTGGATAGAAAATAATGACAGATGCTTTGAGTCTTAAAGAAATTGAAACTTTATTTACTGGTTCTGATGGTGTTTTTCGTTTTGCTCGATGGAATAGACCAATAGTTCCTATTATCTTTGGGGTTGATGATGAAACTTTAGTTCATTTGAAAACATCCATAGTCACAACGATTGGTATTACCGGCAACAAAATTGAAGAGACTGACCCAGAGTTGGGTGCAAATCTTATGTGGTTTTTTTGCAAAGAATGGGAGGAAATTTTATCTGTTCCTGACCTTAAGAAATTAATTCCTAACTTAAATGATATTGTAAAAAAACTGCAAACTACATCCACTAAAAGTTATAGAATTTTCGCCTTTGATAATGAAGGTGGGATCAAGATGTGTGTACAATTAATAAAGGTTTCTGATGAAACGGCTGAGATGTCGATACAAGCTCTTGCAACAGGAGAAACTTTCCAATGCCTTGTTTTGTTTTCTAGCAAAGCATTTATTGATGAAAGCCCAATAGCACAAATATCTCAAAATAATTTGTGTGTTCCAAAACCAGAATATGCAGCATTAGTTAGGGCCGCTTATGATCCAGTCTTACCTGTATCATCGCAAGATAAAAGCCATGCATTGAGATTATTTGCGAGGTCAAATATTTTTATTTCTGGTATGAACAAATGATACACAATTTTGATTTCCGTATTTTTTATGAAGATACTGATTTAGCTGGCATAGTATATTACGCCAATTATTTAAAATTTATAGAACGAGGGCGCTCTACATTAATAAGAGAGTCTGGAATTGACCAAGCTTTACTTAGAGATTTGGGACATTTTTTTGTAGTTAAAAAAATTAATGCAGAATATCATGCTTCAGCAAAACTAGATGATGAGCTAAGAGTTGAAACGCAATTAATAAAGATATCTGGCGCTAAAGTAGAATTTAATCAATGTGTCTTTAATAAAAATTTATTACTATTTTCATCAATTGTAACAGTTGCTTTTATCACCGCACAAGGACACCCAAAAAGATTGCCAAATGATATAATTGATAAGTTAAAGCAATTTGCCGCTTAAGGCGCATCTTAATAACAAAAATATAGTTTTTATATGCAACCTCGTTATGTTAAGATTCATAATAAATGCGTTGTTAATAAATAACAGCCCCAAGTAGAATGAGCAGTATTATGGAAACTGAAGCACTAACCGCAGCGTCAGAAATTGATTTTTCTGTCCTAGCTTTATACCTACGCGCAACATTTACTGTGAAAATAGTAATGTTAATGTTGATATTTTCATCAATATGGTCGTGGTCGATTATAATCCAAAAATTTATAAATTATAGAAAAGCGCGCAAAAATGCATACCTTTTTGATAAAGCTTTTTGGTCAGGAGCTCCGTTAGATCAATTGTATGATCGAGTTGGATCTGAGCCATCAGGTGCAAGTGAAAAGATATTTGTAGCGGCAATGAGTGAATGGGAAAGATCTCATCGTGGTGAGGATTTAATAGGTGGTGCTCAACAAAGAATTGACAGATCAATGGATGTGGCGATTGCACGTGAAAGTGAAATTTTAAATAATGGCCTAACGTTCTTAGCAACAGTTGGCTCAACTGCTCCATTTATTGGCCTTTTTGGTACGGTATGGGGTATAAAAAATGCATTTGAAGAAATTGCAATTCAACAAAATACGAATTTAGCCGTTGTTGCTCCTGGTATTGCTGAAGCTTTGGTTGCAACTGCACTTGGATTATTAGCGGCTATTCCTGCGGTAATATTTTATAATAAGTTATCTGCCGATGCTGATAGATTAGTTGGTGGGTATGAAAGCTTTGCTGACGAGTTTTCGACAATTTTATCACGTCAGCTTGATTCATAGGAGCTAATTATGGGGGCATCAATATCTCCAAGAGATGGTGGAGGTGGCAAGCGCCGCAGAGGACATGCAAAAAACCGACCCATGGCTGAGATAAATGTAACACCTTTTGTTGATGTTATGTTGGTTCTTTTAATAATTTTTATGGTTGCGGCACCAATGTTGACAGTTGGTGTCCCAATTGAATTGCCAAAAACAGCCGCTCAGCCATTAGCAACAGAGCAAGAAGAGCCATTGACAATAGCTTTGTCATCAGAAGGTAAGATTGTATTGCAAAATATTGAAATTAAAAATGAAAATTTGATAGAAAAGCTAGTGGCTGTAGCTGAAGAAAGAACGAATAATAAAGTTTTTTTACGAGCGGATGCTTCAGTAAATTATGCTGCAGTTATGGAAGTTATGGGCGCTTTAAATGCTGCTGGATTTAATAATATTGGTTTAGTAACAGACGCAGGTGGGCCAAAATTAGATGGCTCCGATCCTTAGGTCTGTATAGTGGATCTAGGCGTCAAGATATCAGGAACTGCACATGCAATACTTATTGGTATTGCAATTTTTGGAGCGCCAATCTTTAGCGCAGATGAAGAAAATCCGATTCAAATTTCTGAAGTCAGTTTAATATCTTTACAAGAATTCGAATTGCTAACAAAAGAAAATACACCGATTTTTCAAACAGAACCAGAGCCTGAAGTGCAGGAACCAGAACCAGAGCCTGAATTACAAGAACCAGAACCAGAGCCTGAAGTGCAGGAACCAGAGCCTGAAGTAAAAGAACCAGAACCTGAGCCTGAAGTGCAAGAAATTATTAGTGACTCTGAGACTGATCCGGTTGCACCAATTACTGATCAAGACAATCTTGGGGAGCTAACACCTGAATTTAATGAAAACGCAGCTCCAAAAGCAGCAGAAATAATATCGGATATCTCAAATGAAGCACCTGAAGAACCTGCTGATATGAATTCGATTCAAGACACTTCATTTGAAAATGTAAGTGGAGCTGATGAGGATAAATCAGAAATCGAGGTAACCGAGAATACCCCAGCAGAAGAAACTACAACACAAATTGTAACTGAAGCGGAAGAGCAAGAAAGTGATTTGGTACCAAGTAGAACGTCAAAGCCTAAAAATAGACCAAAAAATTTAAAAATAGTGAAAGAGATTAAAACAAAGCCAAAATTGAAACCTAAAGAAGTCGTAGAGGCCAAAAAAGATGCAACAGCTGAGAGTATTTTGGAGAGCTTGAAAGAGAAAAATGAACCAGAGCCATTTTTGGATTTAACACCTGCACAAAAAGAAAGTGTTGGGAATATTATAAGAAATAAAATGAGACTTTGTTGGAATCCTCCTGTTGGGGTTGAAAATGGATTGACGAACGTTATGATCCTAGGACTAAAGTTTGATATTGATGGTAAATTGGTGGAAAGTCCTGTAAATTTAACACCAGATTCTGGGGTGGGGTCTTTACAGGCATTTGAAGCTGCTAGAAGGGCGGTAATAAGGTGCAGTCCCTACAATGAATTAGATCCAGAGATATATGAAGGTTGGAAAGAACTAAATTTAAAATTTAATCCAAAAAATATGGGACGTTAATGAGATATTTTATAAAATTAATTATAATTGGTTTGGTGTTTATGATGTCAAAAGTTTCAATTTTAATTGCTGAAACAAAACCTCTTATGATAGAAATTACGCAGGGTGTAATTAAGCCTATGCCGATTGCGTTATCCCAGTTTACAGCAATTGGCGATACAACGCCTCAGTATGTTGACCAAATTACATCTGTGATTATGGCTGACTTAGTTGGTTCTGGATTGTTTCGAGAAATTCCAAAATCTGCACATGTTTCAGCAAATACAAATTTTAACGCACCTGTTAAGTTTGCCGATTGGAGAGTTATAAATGCAGATGCCTTGATTACAGGATCTGTAAATATTCAAGGTGATAAATTAATACTTCAGTTCCGTTTGTTTGATGTATTCGCTCAAAAAGCTTTAGGTGAAGGTCTTCAGTTCCAAGCTTCAATTGGTAATTGGCGCAGAATGGCTCATAAAATTTCTGATGCTGTCTATTCGCGCTTAACTGGCGAAGCTGCTTATTTTGATAGTAGAGTAGTATACATATCTGAACAGGGTCCAAAAAACGCTCGGAAAAAAAGACTTACTATTATGGATTACGATGGTGCTAATAGTAGATTTCTAACTGATGATAATGATATTGTTTTAGCTCCAAGATTTTCTCCAAATAATGAAGAGATTGTTTACACAAGTTACGAAACCGGTGTGCCTAAGGTTTATTTAATGAACGTTGACACATTAAATAAACGCCTCTTAGATGATCAACCTGGGATGACATTTGCCCCAAGGTTTTCCCCTGATGGAAGAAATGTGGTAATGTCCTTAACGGATCGCGGCAATACAGATATATATTCAGTTGTTTTAGCCACTGGCCGTAAATCGCGATTAACCACCGGTCCATCAATAGATACTGCGCCGAGTTATTCACCTGATGGCAAAAAAATTGTATTTGAGTCAGATAGAGGTGGTAGACAGCAAATATATATCATGTCTTCGGTAGGTGGAGATGCCACTCGGATAAGTTTCGGGAAGGGTAGTTATGGTACGCCTGTTTGGTCTCCAAGAGGGGACATGATTGCGTTTACAAAAATTAATCAAGGAAGATTTCATATTGGTGTAATGCGTACTGATGGAAGTAATGAGCGCCTTTTAACAGCTTCTTTTTTAGATGAAGGGCCTACTTGGTCTCCTAATGGACGTGTAATAATGTTTTTTAGAGAGTCAGCAGGTACAAATGGTGTACCAGAGATTTTTTCAGTTGATGTAACCGGCAGAAATCTAAAACGCGTAAAGACAATTCAAAACGGTTCTGATCCTGCATGGTCAGGCTTGTTGAAATAAAAACTATTACCTACTATCATAAATCATGAATTAATAATTAAATTAACAAAAAGTTATACAAAGCACTTATTTAAGAGGAAGAGCAAAATGACCTCAATGAAAATTACATTAACAGCATTAGCCTTATTAGGTCTTACCGCATGTGATACAGACGGATCGATTGGTGGATCTGGCGGCAATAATGGCATCCTGCAATCATCACTTGACCCAGCTGGAGTTGAATATTTTAACCAAGAAATTGGGGACACAGTATTATTCTTGGTGGATCAATCATCATTAACAGCAGAAGCGACTGACCTTCTTAATAAACAAGCAGAGTGGTTGTTAAACAATCCTAATAAATCAATCACGATTGAGGGTCACGCAGATGAAACTGGAACTCGTGAATATAATTTAGCACTTGGTGCGCGTCGTGCTGCATCTGTTCAAAACTACTTAGTGAGTAGAGGATTAACGGATTCTCGTATTAATACAGTAACATTTGGTAAAGAACGACCTCTGGCTATTTGTTCAGATGAAGCTTGTTGGTCTAAAAACCGCCGTTCGGTAACACTGGTTGCTGGAGGTTTAGGCTATTAACATATGTTAAGTAACTTCTTTAAAGCTATATTATTAACTTTTTTGGTACCATTGGCGACTACTTCTTATGCTCAGGAATCTTTAGATGAGATGGAAGATGCGCCAAAAGAGTTTAGTAATTTTCAACAAGAAGTATTTGACAACCTTGGGTTGATCTTTGAAAAAAACTCTAATGAGTTATCTGCAATTCAAGAGAAATTATCTGAAAATCTTGATATTATTTTTGATGAAAGATCTCAGGAGCTTACAAGTATACAAGAGGAAGTGTTTCAAAACCTTGATAATATATTTGAAACAAACTCTAAAGAACTTTCAGTTGTACAATCTGAGTTAAATAATTTGTCGGAACAAATTTCTGAAATTCGCTTGGAGTTGTCTGAAAATAAAGCGTCTATTGTAAAAGATGCCATTGAAGCATCTGAGAATATCGTAGCATCTGGTATAAAGAAATCTGCTGGCAGTGTTTTATTTAGACTTGATGCAATTGAAGAAGAAATACGAAATTTGACTGGAATTATTGAAGAATTACAATTTTATACAAAAAATATTGCTCTTGATGCTACAAATCGAATTGGAGACATAGAGTTTCGTTTAACAGAATTAGAAGGCGGAGATTTATCTTTATTGGGCAATTCTCGTATAATTGGTGGGAATAAAGAAACATCAAATGCTAATGCTGAGTTAGCAATTACTGAGAAATCAAGTTATGATACTGCATTAGAGTTATTGAATAATGATAAATTTGAGTTAGCTATCATAGAATTTGATAAACTAATAAATGCTTTCCCAAACGGACCTTTAACAGTAGCAGCACATTATTCTAAAGGTGATGCATTTTTTGGAATGAATTCTTGGGTGAAGGCCATAGACAGTTATCTTGAAAGTTTCAAATTAGAACCAACTAGTAAATATGCTGAAAATGCTATTAAATCTAGTTACGATGCATCTTTAGAATTATTAGACCAAAATGAATACCAATTGGCCTTATTGAAATTTGATAGCTTAATAAATATTTCTTCAGATAAAAATTTATTGGGATCATTATATTATTCTAAAGGTGATGCATATACAGGCATAAAAAATTGGAAATTAGCTCTAAAAAATTATCTCAAAAGTTACGAATTGGACCCAAGTGGGAAATCTGCTGCAAAAGCTTTAAAAGCTAGCTATCAAACTGCATTAATGTCCTTAAATGAAAATAACTTTGAATTAGCAATTATACAATTTGACTCATTAATTGATGTTATTCCAAATGGTCCTTTATTGACTGCTGCTCATTATTCAAAAGGTGATGCATTCAGCGAGTTGGAAGATTGGAAATCAGCTGGCAAAAGTTATCTGGAAAGTTTCAGATTAGAGCCTGAAGGCAAGCATGCCGCAAAAGCATTAATGAATGTTGGCATGAGTTTGGGCAAAATGCAAAAAATAAATGAGGCATGTAATATCTTAAGTAGAGTAGAGATAAGATTTCCAAGAAATCAGATTGTAGAAGAAGCCCAATATGAAATGCAAATTTTAGGTTGCTCGTGAAAAATAATAGTTCACTAGATATTTTAAATCACTTCACTAAAAAAATGAATACTTTTGAAATGCAAATTTCTGGAGACAAGATAGGATTATCAGTTTCAGGAGGTGGAGACTCGACTGCTCTTTTATATTTAACGAAAGAATGGGCCGAGAGAAATAAAAAGACAATTTTTGTAGCAACCGTAGATCACGGCTTGCGAGTAGAGTCATTAAAAGAGTCTCAGACAGTAAAGAAAACGTGTGAAAGCTTAGGTATTAAATGTACAATTCTGAAATGGACAGGATGGGATAAATCTGGAAACTTGCAAGATGCTGCAAGGTCAGCACGCAACCGATTGATTGGTAGTTGGGCATATGGTTTAGGTTTAAATGCTATCGCGACTGGGCATACAATAGATGATCAAGCAGAAACATTTTTGTTAAGATTGGCTAGAGGATCTGGTGTTGATGGGCTTTCTGGAATGGCTGAGTCAATCAACAAAGATGGCATAATTTGGTTCCGGCCTCTAATTGAATTACAACGCACACAATTGCGTGAATATTTAACTATGAATAAAATATCATGGTTTGAAGATCCAAGTAATAAAAATATGAAATTTGATCGTGTTAAAATGCGAGAAGCTCAAGGTTTTTTGGATAGTATTGGCCTTACGGTTGGTTGTTTAAGCGAGACAGCTCAGAGAATGAGTATTGCTAGGAATTCACTAGAATTAATTACAAAAGAAAAGATAGAGAGTATCACTGAAGTTACTAAGCTGGGGTCAGTAAAACTCGATTTGGAGACATTTAATGATTTGTCTGTTGAATTGCAAAATCGAATTTATTCTCATGTATTAAAATGGGTGTCAGGATCAATTTACCGTCCAAGATTTAAATCTCTTGGTGAAAGTATGAAAAATTTATCAAAAGCTAAGTCGCACACAATTTCTGGATGTCATGTAATAACCGATGGCAAAAAAGCTGAAATATGCCGTGAAGTTTCAAAAATCCGTTGCTCAAACAATTTTTTAGAAGAATTTGATGGGCGTTGGATTTTAGAAAGTGACATAGCAAAAGATCAACTTATTATAGGCCCTCTTGGAGAAAAAGGATTAAGCCAATTTCCAGCTTGGAGAGATTTAAACATGTCGCGAATTAGTATTTTAGGAAGTCCAGCAATATGGAAAGATGAATTACTAATTGCAGCTCCAATGATTGGTATGAATATGGGGTGGAAATGTATATTAAAAAAAGATAGCCAAAATTTCTATTCAGCAATAGTGACGCATTGAAACTTCTCAATAATACTATACATCTAATAACAAATAATGCAGGTCCTTCCCTGCGTAATTAAGGAGTTAAAATTTTGGGAAATAATCGGAATATTGCCTTTTGGGTAGTTCTTTTTCTTTTATTAATTGCAGTTTTTCAAGTAATTGGTGGTAATTCATCTTCGAGTTCCTCTGATGAGATACCATACTCTCAAGCCATTGAAATGATTGAAAAAGGCGATGTTAAATCAGCTAAAATTGATGGTGAGAACTTAACGATTACTCTTGGCCCAAATAATAACAAATTACGTTCAATTATCCCAAATTCGCCCTTTAATGATGGTATCACTGAAACCTTGTTAGATAATAATGTCGAGATTGAGGCTGTAAAACAACAAGAATCAGGGCTTGCATCATTTATACAATATCTGTTGCCTTTTGTTTTAATTGTAGGCGTTTGGCTTTTCTTTATGAACCGAATGCAAGGTGGTGGCCGAGGTGGCGCAATGGGCTTTGGTAAGTCTAAGGCAAAACTCTTAAATCAAAATGAAGATAGAAAAACGTTTGATGATGTAGCTGGTATAGATGAAGCTAAAGAAGAACTTGAAGAAATAGTTGAATTTCTAAGAGATCCACAAAAATTTAGTCGCCTAGGTGGCCAAATACCTAAAGGTGCTTTGTTAATTGGTCCACCAGGAACTGGTAAGACATTGCTTGCGCGTGCTATTGCAGGTGAAGCTGGAGTTCCGTTTTTTACGATCTCTGGATCAGACTTTGTAGAGATGTTTGTTGGTGTTGGTGCTTCTCGAGTTCGAGATATGTTTGAGCAAGCTAAAAAAAATGCACCATGTATTGTGTTTATTGATGAAATTGATGCTGTAGGTCGACATCGTGGTGCAGGTCATGGTGGTGGTAATGATGAACGTGAGCAAACATTGAACCAATTATTAGTTGAAATGGATGGGTTCTCTGCAAATGAAGGTGTGATTTTATTAGCTGCTACAAATCGCCCAGATGTTTTAGATCCTGCCTTAAAGCGCCCTGGTCGTTTTGACAGACAGGTTCAGGTGCCAAATCCAGATATTAAGGGTAGAGAAAAAATTCTAAGTGTTCATGCTCGAAAATCACCATTAGGTCCTGATGTAGACCTCCGTATTATTGCTAGAGGAACACCAGGTTTTTCAGGTGCTGACTTGGCTAATCTTGTTAATGAAGCCGCGTTAACTGCTGCAAGAACTGGTAAGCGCTTTGTAACAATGGAAGATTTTGAATTTGCAAAAGATAAAGTGATGATGGGTGCTGAGCGTCGTTCAATGGTTTTAACTGATGAACAAAAAGAACATACAGCATACCATGAAGCAGGCCATGCAATTGTTGGATTGAATTTAGAAAAATGTGATCCAGTTTATAAGGCGACGATTATTCCCAGGGGAGGTGCTTTAGGAATGGTTGTTTCTCTTCCAGAAATTGAACGCCTGAGTTGGCATAAAAATGAATGTAAGCAAAAATTAGCTATGACAATGGCTGGTAAAGCTGCTGAAATTTTAAAATGGGGTGAAGAGGATGTATCCAACGGCCCTTCAGGGGACATTCAGCAAGCATCTTCTCTAGCTCGTGCAATGGTTATGAGATGGGGTATGTCTGATAAAATTGGTGACATAGACTATCAAGCTGCTCATGAGGGTTATGCTGGTGGGAATATTGGTGGATTTTCGATTTCAACGAAAACGAAAGAATTAATTGAGCAAGAAGTGAAAAAGCTCATCGATGATGGTTATACGCTTGCATTGTCAATTTTGAAAAAAAAGAAGAAAGAGTTTGAACGGTTAGCTCAAGGTTTATTAGAATATGAAACTTTGACTGGCGATGAGATAAATAAGATAATTAAAGGTCAAAAATTAACTTCTGAGGATGAAGACGTTAAAAAAGAAGCCAAACCAAGTTTGGCTGCAGTTCCTAAAACTTCAAAGAAACCACGCAAATCATCTGAATCAGATGATAAAACAGAAAAATAACAAAAGCCCGCTTAAGCGGGCTTTTTTGTATCTGTGTTAAGATAGAACTAACTAATCATTAATAAAGACGATAAAACATTTAATAAGGTCGGAAACTCAATGTCCATTAAGTGTTAAAATAGGTCAGAAGTAACACAGAAAATCTTTTTGATGGGACTCAAAAATGGCATATAAAACAGATATTGAAATTGCTCGTGAAGCAAATAAAAAACCGATCCAAGAGATTGGTGCAAAGCTCGGAATACCAAACGCTGACCTTTTACCGTTTGGTCATGATAAAGCGAAAGTAAGCGCAGAATTTATCAAAGCTCAACGTGGTAAAAAAGATGGCAAACTAATTCTAGTTACCGCAATTAATCCAACACCAGCGGGAGAAGGTAAAACAACAACCACAGTTGGTTTAGGAGATGGCTTAAACAAGATAGGTAAAAAAGCTGCTGTCTGTATTCGTGAAGCTTCTTTAGGCCCATGCTTTGGTATGAAGGGTGGTGCCGCCGGTGGTGGATATGCTCAAGTTGTTCCCATGGAAGAGATGAATTTACATTTCACTGGTGACTTCCATGCAATTACATCAGCTCACAACTTATTATCAGCAATGATTGATAATCATATTTATTGGGGTAATGAGCTGGAAATTGATCAAAGAAGAGTTGTTTGGCGCCGTGTATTAGATATGAATGATCGTGCATTGCGTGATATAGTTACATCTCTTGGTGGTGTTTCAAATGGCTTTCCTCGACAATCAGGGTTTGATATTACTGTTGCTTCAGAAGTAATGGCGATTTTATGTTTAGCTTTAGACATGGAAGATTTGCAAAAGAGACTTGGAGACATAATAGTAGCTTATAGACGGGATCGTTCACCGGTTTATGCTCGTGATATTAAGGCTGATGGTGCAATGGCTGTTTTATTACAGCAAGCTATGCAACCTAACCTTGTTCAAACTTTAGAAAATAATCCAGCATTTGTTCATGGTGGACCATTTGCTAATATTGCACATGGTTGTAATTCTGTTGTGGCTACAACTACTGCTCTTAAACTCGCTGATTATGTTATAACAGAAGCAGGCTTTGGCGCTGATTTAGGTGCAGAAAAATTCTTAAACATCAAATGTCGAAAAGCTGGGATAGCACCAAGTGTTGTAGTGCTTGTTGCGACAGTTCGTGCAATGAAAATGAATGGAGGAGTGGCTAAAGCAGATTTGGGCGCAGAAAATGTAACAGCTGTAAATGATGGATGTCCAAATCTTGGCAGACATATTGAAAACCTTAAATCATTTGGTGTTCCAGTCGTTGTTGCAATAAATCATTTCGTGACTGATACAGATGCTGAAGTTCAAGCAGTAAAAGATTACGTAGCTAGCCAAGGTTCAGAAGCGATTTTATCTAAACACTGGGAGTTTGGTTCTGAAGGATCTGCAGATCTTGCAAAAAGAGTATCTGAAATAGCGGATGCTGAGATGGCAAACTTTGCACCAATCTATCCTGATGAAATGCCTTTATTTGAAAAAATAGAAACAATTGCTAAACGTATTTATCGTGCAGATGAAGTTTTAGCAGATAAGAAAATACGTGATCAATTACGTCAGTGGGAAGAGCAAGGTTATGGAAACCTTCCAATATGTATGGCTAAAACACAGTATAGCTTTAGCACGGATCCAAACCTGAGGGGAGCTCCTACAGGACACTCTGTTCCAGTAAGAGAAGTAAGGTTGTCAGCAGGGGCAGGATTTATCGTTGCTATCTGTGGTGAGATTATGACTATGCCAGGATTACCACGTGTTCCATCTGCTGAAGCAATTATGCTTAATGACGATGGCCAAATTGATGGCTTGTTTTAATAAAAGCAATAAGCGCGCTTAAATAAGAGCGCGCTTTTTACAAAAAGGGGATTGCCATGGCTGCAAAAGTTATTGATGGAAAAGAATTTGCAGCGAGTGTACGCGCTCAAGTTGCTGAACAAGTTTCAAAATTAAAAGATGAACATAATATAATTCCAGGTTTAGCTGTTGTTCTTGTTGGTGAAGATGCAGCAAGTCAAGTTTACGTTAGGAATAAACATGCTTCTACGATAGAAGTTGGTATGAACAGCTATGAACATCGGTTATCAGCTGACACAACCGAATCTGATCTATTAAAGTTAATAAATGATTTAAATAATGACCCCAAAGTAAATGGAATTTTATGTCAATTGCCACTTCCAAAACATCTAGATGAAGAGCTAGTTATTAATTCTATAATACCAGAAAAAGATGTAGATGGATTTCATATATCTAATGTAGGAATGTTATCGACTGGTCAAAAATCAATGGTTCCATGTACACCATTAGGATGTTTAATGATGTTGCGCGACCATCATGGTTCATTATCTGGTTTGAATGCAGTGGTTGTAGGCAGATCTAATATAGTTGGCAAACCAATGGCAAATCTTTTGTTACGTGATAGCTGCACTGTAACTATTGCTCATAGTAGAACAAAAAATATTGAAGCTGTTTGTCGTACAGCAGATATAGTTATAGCTGCTGTGGGCCGTCCTGAAATGATTACAGGTGATTGGATAGCGGATGGAGCTACAGTTATTGATGTTGGAATAAATCGTATACCGCATCCAGATAAAGAAGGTAAATTTAAACTAGTTGGTGATGTTGATTTTGCAAGCGCTTCTGCCAAAGCAGGCGCAATAACACCAGTACCTGGTGGAGTTGGACCTATGACAATTGCATGTCTATTAGCAAATACTTTAACAGCTTGTTGTCGATCTAATAATCTTGCAGAACCCGAAGGTCTGACAGCTTAAACTTTATTTATATTATGAAAATTATACAAAATATTTTAACTGATAAAGGTTCGAAATATTCTGTTAGCGGTGGATTGGTTTATTCAAAACTAGATGCTCAGAATTTTATAAAAAATTTAAAACGTAATAAAAAATTTTCAAAGGCTACACATAATACATGGGGATTGATCTTATCTGATGGTGTTGAAATAAAAGATGATGATGGTGAAGGAGGCGCTGGAAACATCATACTACGGATTTTAAATTCAGCAAAATTATACAACCATATTATAGTTGTATCTAGATGGTATGGTGGTGTCCATTTAGGTGGTGATAGATTTAGGCATGTTAAGACTTGCACTCAAATTTATTTGAATGACATGTAAAAAATAAAGAAATACAAAAAAGTATTTGTTATATTATTTGTCCCCATAAATCATATTCTGAAGCTTCATCCACTTTTACGGTAACAATTTGCCCAACTTTAATTGTATTAGTATTTTCATCAATAAACAGATTACCATCAATTTCAGGGGCATCAGCTTTTGTTCGGCAAGTAGCTACCCCGTCTTCATCAATATTATCTACTATTACGTCTAGTGTAAGCCCTACTTTACTTGCTAATTTAGCTTCTGAGATAGCTTGTGATTTTTGCATAAATCTTTCCCATCTATCTTGCTTTACATCAGCATCTACATGATCTTTGAGTATATTGGATCTTGCGCCTGCAACATTTTCATATTGAAAACATCCTACACGATCTAGTTGTGCTTCGTCTAACCAATCGAGAAGATGTTGAAACTCTGTCTCCGTTTCGCCTGGATACCCAACAATAAAAGTTGATCGTAATGTAATATCTGGACAGTCATTTCGCCATCCCGCAATTTCATTCAGAGTATTTGATGATTTTGCAGGTCTAGCCATACGTTTTAATACATCTGGGTGACTATGTTGGAAGGGTATATCCAAATATGGCAAAATATTGTTTGAATGATCTGCCATTAAAGGAATTAAATTTCTGACATGGGGATATGGGTATACATAATGTAAGCGTATCCATGCTCCTAAAGATCCTAGATCCTGTGTGAGATCAGTTATATGTGCCCGATGATCATGTTCTGTGTTGTGTTTTATATCTAGACCATAGGCTGACGTATCTTGAGATATAACTAAAAGTTCCTTAACTCCGGAAGCTACTAACTTTTCAGCTTCTCTTATTACAGCATGTGCTGGTCGCGACATAAGTTTTCCACGCATATCTGGTATAATACAAAATTTACACTTGTGGTTACATCCTTCGGATATTTTCAAATAACTATAATGCCTAGGCGTTAGTGAGACGCCGCTAGCTGGCAATAAGTCAATAAATGGATCAGGGCTTGGAGGAACAGCTTTGTGGACTGCATCTAATACTTTTTCATATTGATGTGGGCCAGTGACTGCTAAAACTGATGGATGGTTTTTACGTATGTAATCTTCTTCAGCACCCAAGCATCCGGTAACTATAACCCTCCCATTTTCGGATAAAGCTTCACCAATTGCATCTAAACTTTCAAGTTTTGCACTATCTAAGAAGCCACAAGTGTTTACAATTACTGCATCTGCACCACCATATTCTGGGCTAATTGCATATCCTTCAGCTCGGAGCCTTGTTAAAATTCTCTCACTATCAACTAGCGCCTTAGGGCAACCAAGGCTAACCATACCAATTTGTGGCTGACCTTTTCTAGATGTTGAATCAATCTGCATCTTTGGTGCAAGATCTGGACGGAGTTCTGGAGGATTTTGTGACATATAACGTCTTATAGAGTTTCATAAATTGTATGCAATGGTTCAAGTTTTAGATAATGATTTCATCTCAAATAATTTAAGCATCAATTTAGTAGTAATTTAGAATAAAAGCAGCTTGACGCATCATTACGTTTCCAATATTCAACGAGCACCCTGTGGCGGGGTAGCTCAGGTGGTTAGAGCAGCGGAATCATAATCCGCGTGTCCGGGGTTCAAGTCCCTGTCCCGCTACCATTATTCTTAATTTTAAGTCTACTGCTCTCACAATATCTTTTATAAATAATTATTTTTTATCCATTAGATAAAGCATCTAAAATTGGGCATTGAGACTCTTCGTTTCCCTCACAAATTAAAGCTAATTTAGATAGTTGACCTTTCAGGCTATTTAGTTCGCTTAATTTGATATCGATTTCACGAATTTTTTCTAAAGTTATTTTTTTAACATCTTTACTGGGCCTGTCTTTATTTTCATATAGGGCTAATAATTCTCGACATTCTTCTATCCCAAAATTAAATTTGCGAGCCTTCCCAACAAATTGAAGCTTGGCTACATCATCGCTAGAAAAGTGCCTGTAGCCAGTTTTTGTATGTATATCTGGTTTAATAATTCCAATATCGCTGTAATAGCGTACAGTTTTAACAGTTAAACCAGCGAGCGATGCAGCTTTTCCAATATTCATTTTTTCCTTGCCTCTCCTGTTAGAGGAGACTTTATGGTCATCTTTATACGATATCAATATGGCAATTAATTATAATGAATTTAAGAATAGATTGGTTTTGTTGGGGTACTTGGAAAACGGCATCTTACAATACCACATGGTGTTTAATTGGGTGTAGTTTAGGAGACTTTGGAACAATTGCTTACTTTCAATTTATGGAAATTAATTGGCCAGTTTGGGCCATTATGTGTCTTGCAATTATTAATGGATTAATTACGTCGATTATACTTGAAACAATAATTCTTTCGAGACAGATGCTTTTGAGTTTAGCATTCAAAACAGCAATTGGTATGTCATTAATATCTATGATTGCCATGGAGTGTGCAATGAACATTACAGATGTCATATTGACTGGTGGGGCAATTTTAAAATGGTCTATAATACCATTTATGCTATTTGCTGGATTTATAACTCCGCTTCCATATAATTATTGGCGGCTAAAAGTCTTGGGCAAGGCATGTCACTAAGGGAAAATGTATGATTGAAAAATATTCTATAAAGTTCAATCATAAATTTCTTCGCTGTGGTCTTTATTTAATTCTTGCGAATAAGTAATAAAAAGTCTTTTGATATAGAATATTTACAGTGCCATGACATCGGAGATTTCAATGGGAAAACCTAAAATACTGGTAACAAGGCGATGGCCAGAGAAAGTGGAAATAAAACTTTCAGAAGCTTATGATGTTACATTTAATGATACTGATACAGCACTTAATATAAATGATTTTTGCGAAGCATTAAAAAAATATGATGCAATATTGCCAACCGTTACTGATATAATGCCAAAAAAGATTTTTGAAACTACAGATATACGAACTCGAATATTGGGCAATTATGGTGTTGGGTATGCACATATTGATATATCAGCAGCACAATCTTCTGGGATTACTGTAACTAATACTCCTGATGTTCTATCTGATTGTACTGCCGATATAACTCTTACTTTGATGTTGATGGCTGCAAGGCGAGCTGGAGAAGGTGAGCGTGAAGTTCGTGCTAATCAATGGGAAGGATGGAGACCTACACATTTAGTTGGAACTAAATTGACTGGAAAAACACTTGGTATAATTGGTTTTGGAAGAATCGGACAAGAAGTTGCAAAACGTGCCCATCATGGATTTGGGATGAAAATTTTAGTTCAAAATAGATCTTCAATTGATCCAAGAATTCTTTCTCAAACGAATGCAGTTCAAATTGATAAAATAAATGATTTATTACCTAATATCGATTTTTTATCTTTGCATTGCCCAGGAGGCGAAGAAAACCGTGATTTAATTGGCTCTGAAGAATTGAAATTAATGAAACAAGAATCAATCTTAATTAATACAGCACGTGGAGAGGTAGTGAATGATAATGCATTAATATATGCTTTGAAAAATAACATAATTAATGCTGCTGGTTTAGATGTTTACAATGGAGAACCTAATTTAAATAAAGATTATCTAGACTGTAATAATGCAATACTTTTGCCACATTTGGGTAGCGCAACGAATGAAACACGTGAAGCTATGGGCTTTCGCGTAATTAAAAATCTCAATGAATTCTTCTCAGGTAAAGTGCCAGAAGATAAAATTTCCTAGTTGAAGATAAAACCATCACTGGCAGTCCCTAGGGGAATTGAACCCCTCTTTCCAGGTTGAAAACCTGGCGTCCTAACCGATAGACGAAGGGACCGCACTGTGATGAGCCGGTGTTTAGGCCAAGGAACTTCCTCTTGCAAGATATATTTTGCAAAAAAGAAAAAAATTTATCAATATTTTGCTGAACAAAAAACACTTCATTAAAGCGTGTTAATTTACTAACGCAACATCTTCTAAATTTAGTTTTGGTCGCATTCGACCATTCCAATTATCAATTTCTAATCTTCCAGCAATATGAAAAATATGCCCTTTATGGTTTATTAAAGTTTCACCTAAATCACTTTTAAAAGCTCCGAAAGCAATTGCATCAATTGTACTGCCAGAATCATCAATAAATCTTAATCTTAAATGAGTTTCACCAGCCCTTTTTGCAAAAGCTACGCGCATAAATGGAATTGCAAACTTTGGACTAGATGCTCCGGCACCAAAAGGACCAGCAGTTTCTAATTGTTCTAATAAATCAATTGTAATGGCAGATATTGATAAAGCGCCATCTAATGGTAATTCTTTTATCTGAATTTTTTCAGAGTCTTGCTTTGTAAGGAGTTCGTTTAACCGAGACATGGCTGTGTCTAAATTTTTTCTTTCCAAAGATAATCCAGCAGCCATTTTGTGGCCACCTCCTTTTATGATCAAATTTTCTCTTTGCAAGGATGCTATAGATGATCCTAAATCTATTCCACTAACTGATCTTCCTGATCCTTTCCCTACATCTTCATCCAAGCCAATGATTACAGTAGGTCTATTTGTAATTTCTTTAATTCTTGAGGCCACAATACCCACTACACCAGGATGCCAACCTTCACCAGCCGCCCAAACTAAAGTATTATTTGTCCCCCTTTTTTCAACCTGCTCTAATGCTTGAAATTGTACCGCGGATTCAATGGAGCGACGCTCATCATTTAGTTGGTTTAGTTTTTCAGCTATAGAGTTTGCTTCGTTGTAATCTTTACAAGTTAAGAGTCTAATACCCAAATCAGCTTTACCAACACGTCCACCAGCATTAATTCTAGGCCCTAATAAATACCCTAAATGATATGGTGTTGGTGCATTATTCATTTTCGCTACGTCAGTAAGTGCGGTTAGTCCTATACGTTGTCTTTTTGCCATAATTTTCAATCCTTGCCTTACCAAGGCCCGATTGAATCCAATTAAAGGTGCAACATCTGCCACAGTGCCTAATGCCACTAAATCCAACATATTTAATAATTCTGGTGTCGGTTTATTTTTTTTTCGAAGAATAGAATTGGCTGCTACAAGTGTAAGAAATACAACACCTGCAGCACAAAGATAATACAAATCACCTTTTTCATCTTGTCTATTAGGATTGACGATTGCATATGCATTGGGGAGTGTTTCTCCTCCAAGATGATGGTCAAGAATAATTATATCTGTATTTTTTATTTTGTTTATTGGTTCGTGCGATAATGTGCCACAATCAACGCATATGATTAAATCATGTTTATTTGATAGTATTTCCATAGCTTCAATATTTGGTCCATAACCTTCTTCAATTCGGTCCGGAACATATAGCGTAGGAAGAATTCCTAATTGTGTAAGCCAATCATGTAAAAGTGCCCCAGACGTTGCACCGTCAACATCGTAATCAGCAAAAATTGCAACCCGTTCATGATTTTCTACGGCAAGATTTATTCTTGATGCAGCTTTTTCCATGTCCAATATTTTTAATGGGTTTGGCATCAAGTCTCTTAGGGAAGGTTGAGTGTAATTTTTAGCTTGATTAGCTTCCACACCTAATCGAGCAAGTACGTTGGCCATAGCGGATGAAAAGTTATTTTCTTGCATGATCATTTCGGCTTTACGATCTATCGCAATATTTGGACCAGTCCAACAGCGACCAGATATTGAACGTTCAACGCCTAGAAATATATTTTCCATAATTTATCCACAATCAGTGAAATATTTAATTAAAATTATTATATTATTTTTTTAACAAATAAAATAATCATACTTTTGTTATATTTATCTAAACTGCTTCAATACGTAAAACTACTGGAGTGTCTATTGCAGCACTAGTTTCTTCTATTTCAAATATAGCTTTGTTTAAAGTATCGCGATCAGTAGGGTGTGTAACTATAATTACTGGGGCAGCGTCTGTTTCATGACCTTCTTGTCTAATCCTATCGATCGAAATACCATAATTCGCTAATGCTGCTGAAACTTTTGCTAAAATACCTGCCTCATCTTTTAAATTAAGACGTAAATAAAATGAATTCTCAACTGAGGCATTTACAGAGGGTACTTTATTTAGAGTATGAGCAGGTTGTCCAAACACTGGAATATTGATACCCCGAACAATGTCTAAAATATCTGCAATTACGGCACTTGCAGTTGGGCCTTCGCCAGCACCTGCACCTCTTAATACAATTTGTCCAACTGCATCACCTTCAATAATAATCATATTTGTACCACCATCTAACTGTGCCAATGGTGATGCGGCTGGAACCAAGCAAGGCCTCATAGTTTGAGATAATCCATGATCATTTAGTGTTGATACCCCTAATAATTTTATGCGGTATCCCATTTCAGAAGCTGCCCTTATGTCTTCTATTGTAATTCGACCAATTCCTTCAAGTATCGCCCCTTTGAAATCAACCTGTGTTCCATAAGCAATTGAAGATAACAAAACTAATTTATGTGCTGCATCAATCCCACCTACATCTAAATTTGGGTCAGCTTCTAAAAAGCCAAGTTGATTCGCTTCTTCAAAAATTTCTTCATATGCTAATCCAGTATCTTCCATGCGGGTTAAAATGTAATTGCAGGTACCATTCATTACACCCATAATTCTTTTAATATTATTACCTGCAAGACTCTCTGTGAGCGCTTTGATAACAGGAATACCGCCGGCTACAGCGGCTTCAAATCTTAAATTTACATTATTATTTTCAGCCGAAATAGCCAGTTCCTGACCATGCATTGCTAACATTGCTTTGTTTGCTGTTACTACATGTTTTCCATGTTTGATGGCCTCTTCAGTCGCCTCTTTTGCTTGTCCTGCCTCGCCACCAATCAATTCAACAAAAATATCTATATCATCTCTTTTCGCTAATATAACTGGATCATCTTCCCATTGATATGACGATAGATCTACACCTCTATCTTTTGTTTTTGACAATGCAGATACTGCTACAATTTCAATTGATCTACCCGCACGAGTATTTAAAATATCTGAATTTTTTTGAATAATTTTAATAAGTCCAGCACCAACGGTACCCAGACCAGCTATGCCAATTTTGATCGGATCAGACATTTTTTACTATTCCCGTAGATTAAGTTGTTTTTTAGTTACTAAAAAGTTAGCTGCAGGACAACGCTTTAGAACTCATAGTCAGACAATTCTTGTGCTTTTTTTCGCAGTTGTTCAGCACGATCATCATTGTTTTTTTCATGGTTATCTATATCAGATCTATTTTGTCCATTTATGGATTTAAGTTCATCGGTTGGAATTAGATTAAGCCATTCATCTTGTTGTGTATTAAATAGTTTAAAAAACGAAAGTTTTCCTTTTTCTTTATTAGCGGTGCATGCAGATAAAGATATTATAAAAAAAAGTAAAATTAATCGAAACAAAACGGCCTCTTTAATACGTACCACTACTCTATGCGCCTGAGCTGTGGTACGCAATATTTTATAATGCCCTCTATAGCATCTATGATTTATAGTTGTTCATAGATTGGGAATTGATCACAAAGTTTTTGAACTTTTGCTCTGACGTTTGCTTCTACTTCAGCATTTCCATCAGCACCGTTAGTTGCCAAGCCATCTAAGACTTCAACGATTAAATCTGCAATTGTTCTAAACTCAGCTTCACCAAATCCACGTGTTGTACCAGCTGGAGTTCCCAGACGTAGCCCAGATGTTACCATTGGTTTTTCTGGATCAAACGGAATTCCATTTTTGTTACAAGTAATATGCGCGCGACCTAGTGCTTTATCAGCAATGTTACCAGTTACACCTTTAGGGCGTAAATCAACAAGCATTACGTGTGTATCTGTTCCACCAGTAACAATATCCAAGCCACCTTTTATTAATTGGTCAGCTAAGGCCTGAGCATTAAGAATAACTTGAGTTTGGTATTGCTTAAATTCAGGGCGTAAAGCTTCACCAAATGCTACAGCCTTGGCTGCAATCACATGCATTAAAGGACCACCTTGAATGCCTGGGAATATCGCTGAATTGAATTTTTTAGCTAAGTCTTCGTTATTGGTTAAGATTAAACCACCACGTGGACCACGTAATGTTTTATGTGTTGTTGTGGTTGCAACATCAGCATATGGAAATGGACTTGGGTGTACGCCTGCGGCGACTAGGCCTGCAAAGTGTGCCATGTCTACATGAAGGTATGCACCAACAGAATCAGCAATCTCACGCATGCGCTTAAAATCAATTTGGCGTGGTACAGCTGAACCACCTGCAATGATCATCTTTGGTTGATGTTCTGTTGCTAATGCTTGCACTTGATCGTAGTCCAATAAATTATCTTCTTTTCGCACACCAAATTGGATTGCATTAAACCATTTTCCGGATTGGTTTGGTTTTGCGCCGTGTGTTAGGTGACCCCCAGCATCTAGTGACATACCTAAGATTGTATCACCAGGTTGTAAGAGTGCTAAAAACACACCTTGGTTGGCTTGTGAGCCTGAATTTGGTTGAACATTTGCAAATTCACACCCAAAAAGCTCTTTTGCACGGTCAACTGCTAGAGTTTCAGCAATATCAACATATTGGCAACCACCGTAGTAACGACGACCTGCGTAACCTTCAGCATATTTATTTGTCATAACAGAACCTTGGGCCTGCATGACTGCTTTAGATACTATATTCTCGGATGCGATAAGTTCTATCTCATCACGTTGACGGCCTAATTCAGAGGTTATTGAGCCAAATAGCTCCGGGTCTCTTTGCGATAGGTCTTCTGTGAAAAACCCCGCGTCACGTACTGTCGTATTCATTTCATAACTCCTGAAGGAAAGTAAAATTCTTATATGTCCTATTCCATTACTTGGAGCTATTAAAGAAAAATACAACAGTTGCGACATTAAGAGCGGCTTTTAAGAATACTTAGTAAGCTCTGGTAGTTTTTAATCATTTTGTTAGAATATGTTGGAATGAATGGGGAATTATTATGTCAAATATTGCTTTTATTGCAAGTGACTCACAAAGCGCACAAGAAAGTTTAGTGGTCTTAGAGAAAGTTCATGGAAATACTCCAATTGAAAAAGCTGAAATAATAGTTGCATTGGGTGGTGACGGTTTCATGCTTGAGGCATTACATTCAACGTCCAATCTTGATTGTCCAGTTTATGGGATGAATAGAGGTACAGTTGGTTTTTTGATGAATGAATATTCACCTGATAATTTATTAAATAGATTAAGCGATGCTGAAGAGGCCGTTATTCATCCTCTCAAAATGTTGGCCAAATGCACAAATGATATAGAGGTTGAAGCATTAGCAATAAATGAGGTTTCGTTAATAAGGGCAGGTGCTCAAGCAGCAAAATTACAAATTTCGGTTGATGGGCGTATCCGGTTGCCAGAATTAGTATGTGATGGAGCCTTGTTGTCAACGCCAGCAGGATCAACAGCATATAATTATTCTGCACATGGTCCAATTCTGCCAATTGGAGCAGAAATATTAGCAATGACAGCTATGTCAGCATTTAGGCCTAGGCGATGGCGCGGAGCTTTATTGCCTGAATCCGCACATGTTAGAATAGATGTTTTAGAGTCTGAAAAACGTCCAGTAACAGCAAGTGCGGATAGTAAGAAAGCGTTTGATATTTTATCTGTTGATATATTTAGTGCACCAGATCATAAGCATAGAATTTTGTTTGATCCAGGACATGGTCTTGAAGAACGCCTACTACGCGAACAATTCGTCTAGGAGAAGTGTAATGCCTGACCAGCTTGTGTTTGACTTGCCAATAAAAACAGCATTTGGACGCGAAGATTTTTTTGTAACTTCTTCAAATGCAACTGCAGTAAAAATTATAGAGAATTGGGAAAATTGGCCATTATCAAAATTAATTTTGACGGGCCCAAGTGGTTCAGGCAAATCTCATTTAGCAAGTATTTGGGCTGAAATGACTTCTGGAGTTAGAATTGAAGCTAAATATTTGATGGAAATAGATTTACAATCAATATCGCAATCCGCGTTATGTTTGGAAGGGTTTGAATTAATTGCTGGAAATCAAGAGCTTGAAGCGCATGCATTCCATTTGCATAACCTAGCCCAAGAAAATGGATCACCACTATTAATCACAGGAACTAGAAATCCAAGTTCTTGGAGTTTATTACTTCCAGATTTATTAAGCCGTATCCAAGGAGCTTCTGTTGCACAATTACAGCCACCAGATGATATTTTATTAAATGCAGTTTTGATTAAACAATTTAATGACAGGCAAATAGCAATTGATCCCAAAGTTATTACATACTTATTGCAACGAATGGAAAGATCATTCGCTTCAATATCCTATCTGGTTAATGAACTTGATAAAAATGCATTAAAAGTAGGTAAACCAATATCAATTAAATTGGCTAGAAATATTCTAGATACTTATTTTAAAGATGCATCACTTGATTATGTTTGATGTAGAAGTGTTGCGTGCTGACTAACAATAGCCTAGATAAAATTAAATTTGATTTTTAAGGAAAAACTGATGCGCCTAAGTAAATATTTTTTACCAATATTAAAAGAAAATCCTAGTGATGCTCAGATAGCCAGCCATAGATTAATGCTCAGGGCAGGAATGATCCGGCAAGCACAATCTGGAATTTATTCTTGGCTACCAATGGGCTATAAAGTTTTGCGAAAATTGGAAAATATTGTCCATGATGAGCAAATTCGTGCAGGACATAATCCAATGTTAATGCCGACAATGCAATCGGCAGACCTATGGCGTGAGTCAGGTAGATACGATGATTACGGAAAAGAAATGTTGCGAATTACTGATAGGCATGGACGAGACATGTTGTTTGGGCCAACGAATGAAGAGCTTATAACTGACATTTTTCGCGACAGTGTAAAATCATATAAAGATTTACCAATGACATTATATCATATCCAGTGGAAGTTTCGTGATGAAGTTAGGCCGCGATTTGGAGTAATGAGAGGTCGAGAGTTTCTTATGAAAGACGGCTATAATTTTGATTTAGACAAAGCATCTGCGATGCATTCATATAATCGACATATGGTTAGTTATCTGCGTACTTATGAACGAATGGGCATGAAAGCAATTCCTATGAGAGCCGATAGTGGACCTATTGGTGGTGAAGACACACATGAATTCTTAGTTTTAGCAGATACAGGCGAGTCTGAAGTATTCTTTGACAGTCATATTCTTGATTTAAATTTAGGTGATAGAGAAATAGATTATAATAATTGGGATGAGTGTGCATCTATATTTGAGGAATGGACAACTCCATATGCGAGAACTGATGAAACACATGATCCTAGTTTATTTTCGAAAATACCAGGTGATCGTCAGATGACATCTCGTGGAATAGAAGTCGGACAAATATTTTATTTTGGTACTAAATATTCTGAATCAATGAATGCAAAAGTAAGCACGCCTAATGAAGGTGTAGTGCCGGTACATATGGGAAGCCATGGTATTGGTGTATCTCGAATGGTTGGCGCAATTATTGAGGCTAGTCATGATGATAATGGGATAATATGGCCTGAGACTGTGACACCATTTGGGGTAGGAATTGTGAATCTAAAACAAGGTGATGCAGAAGCAGATTTAGCGTGCGAAAGTTTGTATAAATCTGCTAGCTTATTGGGGATTGATCCATTGTATGATGATAGGCCAGAACGTGCAGGAGCAAAATTTGCTTCTATGGATTTAATAGGTTTACCTTGGAGAATAACTGTCGGTCCGCGTGGGCTAAAAAATGGTGTAGTAGAGCTTTCATGTCGAAAAACTGGCATTAGTGAAGAATTGACACCTGAACTAGCACTAGAAAAATTAACAAAAATTTATACAAAATTATTATAAATTTTTTTAGGACATTTAATTTTGAGAAAAAAGAAAAATATTGAATGATATCTTTAATTAAACCTTTTAACAGATTTGAGTGGATGATTGCTATGCGTTACCTAAGATCTAAAAGGTCTGATGGTGGCATCTCTTCCATGACTTGGATATCATTTATTGGTATTTCGTTAGCTGTGTTTGCTTTAATTGCGACGCTAGCGGTGCGTACTGGGTTTCGAACAGAATTTGTAGGCACAATTTTAGGGGCAAATGCTCATGCTAGTATATATAATTCATCATATGTTAATGCTGATGGCGTTATAACTTCTGGTTTCACTAATTATGATCAAACAAAAATTAATCTTGAAAATATTGATGGTATTATAAGTGTTCTCCCAGTTGTAAAAGGTCAAGTTATGGCTAGTGCAAATGGTCGAAATCAAGGTGTTGAAGTCATTGGTCAAACACTAATTGATATTAAAAAATTACCCTTAATAATGGTTCCCGAATTATCATTTGGATCTATAGACAGTTTTGGTAAAGGGATTGCAGTTGGATCTGGTATTGCAAGATCATTAGGTTTGAAAGTGGGTGACATTTTAACTTTAGTGTCACCAGATGGTGTGAAAACTGCCTTTGGAACCAGCCCTCGTATTAGTGGTTTTGAAGTAGTTTATATATTCCAAGTTGGTAGATATGATATTGATAATACAAGAATATATATGCCTTTAGATGATGCTCAAATATATTTTAATCGCGAAGGTAGAATTGATGAATTTGAAATTATTGTTAATGAACCAGAGAGTATTGATAATTTTAAAATACCTTTGTTATCGTCCATGCCAAGCAGTGCCCTAATTTGGACATGGCGTGATGCTAATGGTGGTTTTTTAAACGCACTTCAAATGGAAGATAATATAATGTTTATTATTCTCTCTATACTAGTTTTAATTGCAACTATGAATATTGTTTCAGGCTTAATTATGTTAGTAAAAAATAAAAACCATGATATTGGAATTCTACGAACTATGGGGCTGACGGAAGGCTCAGTTTTGCGCATTTTCTTTATTTGTGGTGCATTTACTGGAATTATTGGAACATTATTTGGAGTGTTTTTAGGATGCACTTTTGTAATCTATCTGGATCCAATTTTTAACTTTATCAATTTCATCTCAGGTGGTGGTGTTTGGACTGCGGAAAAGTATTTACTATCAAATTTACCTGCTGAATTGCGAATGCAAGATGTTTTAAAGGCTTGCTCGCTATCGTTGGGATTAACTTTTATAATTACATATTTTCCTGCTCGCCGTGCAGCCCGGTTAAATCCAGTTGAGGCATTGCGTTATGACTGATATTCTTACTTTGAATGATGTTTCTAAAACCTATAAATTAGGACAACCAAATCAAATAACAGTATTAGACAAAGTAGACCTTAAGGTAAGAAAAGGAGAGGTAGTTGGATTAATTGCTCCTTCTGGTGCAGGTAAATCAACACTCCTGCATATTGCGGGCCTTTTGGATAATCCTGATGATGGCCAAATAAAAATTAATAATGTTGATCATACTAATTTACATGATCGAAAACGGACAAAAACAAGAAGACAAGATATAGGTTTTATTTACCAATTTCACCATTTATTGCCAGAATTTACTGCAATTGAAAATTTGATCTTACCTCAATTAGCTGATGGAGTTAAAACCTCTAATGCCATGCATCGAGCAATGGAACTTTTAGCTTCTGTAAATCTTGAGAACCGAGCTAACCATCGCCCTGCTGAATTGTCAGGAGGCGAACAGCAACGAGTAGCATTTTGTAGAGCTATGGTTAATTCACCAAAATTACTTCTTGCTGATGAACCTACAGGAAACTTAGATCCTGATACAGCAATGCATGTTTTTAAATTGCTAATGCAACTAGTCCGCAAGACAGGAATGTCTGCATTGATTGCAACACATAATTATGAATTATCTAAACTTATGGATCGACAAGTTGCGCTTCAAAAAGGTCAATTGGTCGAAGTTTAATTAGTACATATTTCTTTTAAATTTAACCAATCTTCATCATTTAATATTGGTAAATATTGTTCTGCCACTAGGTCAGTAGCCATTATTAAATCCGATCGATTTGCGTGAACAGCAAATCTTGTGCGAGGAATCTCAGCTACGTTGAATAACTCAATAATCGTTTCTGCTTTTGGTGCAGAAAGAGAGCTAAAGATCTGATTATTTGCAAAATATTCTAAATCAGAGTTATCTATATCCCCAGTGCCTAAGAATTTTAATGTTTTTTTCAATCCCATTGATTTAAAAAGATCAAATAAAGGTGATTTTTCATCTTCAAGGGCCCTTTCAAGTATTGCGTAGCCAGCTATTAAATTTGCATTTTTTTCTTGATGGGTTAGCCTGTGATTAAGTAATATATATCCTCCTGGGAGATGTAAGCTTGGGCGGTTACCCATTTCAATTATTCTAATTCGATTTGATGGAGAGCCTATAACACGATTTTCTAACCGTCGAAGTGCACGCTCTCCTTCGGGGGTAGTACAAATAGAACCTGTTGTTTTTTGGATTGATTTTAAAATAACTTCTCCAATTTCAACGGCTTTAGAATCTGGAACAATGTTTGATGCATATTGTGTCAAAGCATTGGGTAGCCAGAAAATGGATATTGTTAAAAACGTTATTAAAATTCCTGATCCTAAATACAATCTCAACCTTCCAGGGTGTGGGCGCCTGGCTTCTATTGAAGCTTTTATTTTATCTATAGCAGAGATCATTATTTGATCGTCAATTTCTAGGGTCTCTTCCCCAAGATCATCTACTGTGAATATTGTTCCATTTTCACTATTGCCAGCATCATCTATTGCAGCAAGTGACCAATGAGTAATTGGGCGATTATTTATATCACTCAAAACTAAAGTGGATTCACCAAAAGATACTATTACTTCACGGCGTTGTGAATCTTTTGAATCACGCCAAAGGCCAAGTGATTCAAGCCTTTCAAATTCTTTAATTGCAGTCATTTAATTTTTGCCAGTTCACAATTAGTATCTATTGAACATATAATCTGAGATGAAGTTAAATTTTATTCTAAACCTAATTATTGTTTTGCAAAAGTGCTTTAAGCTCTTTTTCAGCATCTAGCCTAAGATTTTTCATGTCTTCAATAGCTTTTTGTATTTCTGATTTTCGATCTTCTAATTCTATTGTTTGTTTGTTAGCCATATCAATCCATGCTTCAATTTGTGTCTGATTTTGATTTTTACGATCATACATTGCAAGCCATTGACGAATTTCTTCAAGAGAAAAGCCAAAGCGCCTGCCACGCTTTATCAGCCTTAAAAGTGCTTTTTCTTTGTTGCCATAAAACCTTTTTTTGCCAACTTTTTCAGGGATTAGTAATTCAATATACTCATAATAACGTAGAGTTCTTGGTGTTACTTCATAAGCTTCACACATTTCTTTTAAAGTCAATTTTTCATCTGACATTATGCACCTCTACTTTTATTCTATGATAGTTTGAATGAGATTCAAGAAATTTAATAATATGTTCCAGAAAATAGAGAAAAGTAATTTTTAAATAAAACTTTACTATATGCTTTCATAATAAATGTTATTCTGAGATTATTCATAGTAATTGGAAACAAGAAATTACTTTAGGTCGTAATTAAATTTTTTTTAACTAGAAAGTTTAATTAATCCAGTTAATCGGAAACTTAAAATGAGCAAAATCTTACCCTCAAAAGTTACTCATAGACGTGTACTGTATCTGGCTATTCCTGTGGTTTTATCTAATGCTACAATGCCAATCTTGGGTGCAGTTGATACCGCTGTTGTAGGACAAATGGGGCTTGCTGCACCAATAGGTGCTGTTGGAATTGCTGCAGTGATCATAACGGCAATTTTTTGGCTTTTTGGCTTTTTGCGGATGGGTGTGTCAGGTCTGACTGCTCAAGCCTTGGGTGAGAAAAATATTATAGAAGCAAATGCTTTGCTAATTAGGTCTTTGATAATTGGATTCGTGGTTGGTTTATTTTTTATAATTTTACAATCCCCACTTTTTTTTGGTGCATTATATATTTCGCCCGCTTCAGAAGATGTAAAATTTTTAGCAAAAGAATATTTAAATATTAGAATTTATAGTGGGCCAGCCGTTATAGGGCTATATGGAATTACTGGTTGGTTGATTGCAAAAGAAAGAACAAAATCTATATTTCTTATACAATTTTTAATGAATGCTATAAATATTTCATTAGATCTAGTATTTGTGCTTCAACTTGAAATGGGAGTTGAGGGTGTTGCATCTGCAAGTTTAATCGCTGAATGGTCTGGTTTTTTAATTGGCCTTTGGTTAACCAAAGAAGCATTTGGTAAAAGTACCTGGAAAAATAAAAAATATATCTTTGATACAATACGGCTTAAGAAAATGGCAATTGTAAATAGTGATATTTTGATACGGACACTTTTACTACAAGCGGCAATACTTAGTTTTATTTTTTTAGGCTCTTCATTTGATGATAATACATTGGCCGCAAATCAAATACTTATTCAATTTTTACATATTGCTTCTTATGGATTAGATGGTTTTGCGGTGGCTTCAGAATCTTTGGTAGGAAAAGCAGTAGGCGCAAAAAAAATAAATGATTTGCGCCAAACAGTGAAGGTGACATCTATATGGGGAGCAATAACTATTATTTTTATGACAGCATTTTTTGGGATTTTTGGTGATATATTTATTAAACTTATGACTACCTCAATTGATATCCAAAATATTACTACACAATATCTACCTTGGATGATTATGGCGCCACTTGCTGGTGGTGCATCTTGGATGCTTGACGGTATTTTTATAGGTGCAACCAGAACTACTGATATGCGAAATATGATGATTATCTCATTTATTGTTTATATCATCAGTATAATTATATTTTTACCATACTTTGGGAATCATGGTCTTTGGCTGGCGTTAATAATATTTTATATAGCACGCGGTATTACCTTAGGACTTCGTTATAATAAAATTGAGATATCGTTGACCACAAAGTCTGGTTAATAATTTTATAGATAATCTTCTATGGCTGAGCCGACTGCTTGGCTAATATGTTCATATCCATTTCTTTCTAAAAGCTCATCCAAGCCTTTTGCAATATCGTAACTAAGGGAAAGCCCATGGAACACTAAAGCTGTGTATAATTGAATTATTGATGCTCCTGCTTTGATTTTCTCAAATGCAGCTTCGGCAGAGTCTATTCCGCCTACTCCAATAATAGGTATATTCCCCTCCAATTCATTTGCTAGCTTTGCTATTACTCTTGTCGATTTTTTAAATAATGGTTTTCCTGATAATCCACCCGTCTGATTCTGGTGCTTACTTTTTAGATTGGTTCGATCTAAGGTTGTATTGGTTGCAATGATTGCATCAATTCTTGTATGGCGAGCCACTTGAGCAATTTGAGAGATTTCTTCATTTGTTAAATCTGGAGCGATTTTCAAAAATATTGGAATTTTCTTTTTTAATTTATTGCGTGTTTCCATAACACCTGTAAGTAAAGCTGAAAGAGCTTTTTCACCCTGTAAATCGCGAAGCTTTTCAGTATTTGGTGATGACACGTTCACAGTAGCAAAATCAATAAATTCACCACATGTTTCTAAAACTTTAACAAAATCAATTGCACGATGTGAGCTATTTTTATTTGCGCCTAGATTAAGTCCAACTATACCTTTAGCTGGGCGCTTTGATAAACGATTTGCAATGATTTCCATGCCTTCATTATTAAAACCAAATCTATTGATTGAACCGTAATCTTCATTGAGCCTAAATAAGCGTGGTTTGATATTGCCTTCTTGTGGAAATGGAGTAGCAGCACCAACTTCAATAAAGCCAAACCCAGTATTTAGTAAAGGTGCAATGACTTCAGCATTCTTATCAAATCCAGCCGCTAATCCAACAGGATTCAAAAGATCTAGCCCGGCTATATTTTGCCTCAAGCGTTTACTGGTATAAACTTTGCGATTTGGTGTCATACCATATTTCAATGCCTTAATTGCTAAATTATGGGCATTTTCTGGATCAGTTTTGTGTAATAGTTTTAACCCTAATTTTTCTACGATATTCATTTAAGGTCTTCCGGAAATACATGAGAATTTTCTTTTGATGGTAAAGGTTTTATCCATAATGCATCATCTAAACTTAATTCATCATATAAATGGGGGAATAATAAATCTCCTCGTGATTTTTCATATATAAGATTTTTGCCTAAATCGGTGTCGTTAAATGCCAAAAGCATAAGGTCGTCTTCATTTTTAAAATACTTAATTGCAGTTTCTACAACTGTTTCTGCAGTTGAAAAGTGAATATACCCATCTTTTATATCTATAGGTGCACCTTTTGATTTTCCATTATCTCTCAGGTACGCCCATTCGTCTGCTCTTAAAATCTTATATATAACCAATTTAGGCCTCAAATATTGCTTTAAAATTTTTAAAGCCTTTTATCTCAATAGGATTACCAGATGGATCTCGGAAAAACATTGTGCGTTGTTCTCCTGGTTCACCCTCAAAGCGAATTTGTGGTGGAATTTCAAATTCTAAGTCTGCGTTTATTAAACGTTTTGATAAAATCAACCAATTATCTAATGATAAAATAATTCCAATATGTGGCATTGGAACCATATGATCACCTACTTTTCCAGTATTCTTGGTCTCAAAAGGCTTGCCAATGTGCAAGGAAATTTGATGACCAAAAAAATCAAAGTCCACCCAAGTGTCTGTTGAGCGACCTTCAGTACAACCTAATAAATTTCCGTAAAATTCACGTGATTGTTTCAAGTCGGTTACGTGATATGCCATGTGGAATAATGATTTCATTTGATACTCTTAACACGTCAAATGAATTGCCCCAAGTCTGTTTTAGAATATTTATAGTGAAAAATTAATTATTTACTTATGATAATCTTATTATGCATATTACATTAGATTAACTCACTTAAGGTATAATAATGGTAAAGCATCATTACGGATTACCGTCATTGAAAATGATTGGAACATTTGAAGCAGCTGGGAGGCTTAAATCGTTTAAAGATGCAGCAGATGAATTGCACGTCACACCAGGTGCAGTCAGTCATCAAATTCGTAGTCTTGAGCAAGAATTGGATATGAAATTATTTCTGCGAGAATCAAGGGCTGTTAATTTAACTCCAGAGGGAAAGGATCTCTTTGAAGTAGTATCAAGCTCTTTAAATGAAATAGGCCAAACAGTAAAAAAATTACGTGAATTAAATGAGACACAACATATTTCAATTGGCTCGACAACTGCAGTATTATCTATGTGGTTGTCTCAAAAAATTGCACAATTTTGGCGTGAATATGGGCATATCCAAATAAATCAGGAGGTTAGAGATCGTCCTTTCAGAAGGCCATTAAGCTTAGATATGATTGTAGAATATTCAACTAATCCTCCAGAGGAAACGTCTAATATTCTATTTGAAGATACATTATTACCTTTATGCAGTCCTGAATTTGAAGGAAAAAATATATCTAGATTAGAGCAACTTTCTAAGTCATATTTAATTCATTTGGATGCAAAAGATACCAATTGGACAAGTTGGGCAAATTGGTTTGAAACATTAGATTATAATGGTGAGATATCAGTCCGACATCGTGTAAACAATTATGCCATTGCATTGCAGCTTGCTCAAGACGGAATGGGTGTTGTTTTGGGGTGGAGGCATTTAGTAAAGCCATTGATTGAAAGTGGAAGTTTAATTCCATTAACGAAGTATGAAATAGCTGCCCCTGGAAAATTTTATCTTGTACAATCTAAGGGTAATCAGAAAAAATATTCAAAGATATTTAGTGAGTGGTTATTGTTGCAAGATAAGTGAAATAAATTCACTCTTTAATAAATAAAACTCGGTTGTTTGATTTATATGATTATGGAAATAATTCTTAGAATCTAAGGAGTTTTAAAATGTCAAATTTATCATCTGTCATAGAGCCAGTGAACACTGCTAAAGGCTTACCTAATGAACATTATATCGATGATGTGATTTTTAAGGAAGAAAAAGAAAGTGTTCTATTTGCAAACTGGTCAGCAATTGGGTTTGCAAAAGATACTCCTAAAGTAGGTGATGTTAATCCTATCACTTTTCTTGGAATGCCTTTACTTATTGTGTGTGATAATGACAAACAGGTTCGTGTATATCAAAATACATGTCGTCACCGAGGCATGATTTTAATCTCAGAAAAAAGAAATATACGTGGAACAATTCGTTGCCCTTATCACTCTTGGTGCTATGGGTTAGATGGTCAATTGCGCTCAACCCCACATGTAGGAGGGCCGGGACAAAATACACATCCAGACATTAAAAGAAACGAATTAGGCCTTATAGAAATTCGAAGTTATGTTTTTATGGATGTAGTATTTGTAAATATTTCAAATAAAGCTGCACCGTTTGAAGAAGTTCACAAGGATATTATAAATCGTTGGCAAGAATTTGATAAACCACTTTATCATAATAGAGATAGTGCGTTTGAATTATCTGTAAAAAGTAATTGGAAATTGGCAGTTGAAAATTATTGTGAAAGCTATCACTTACCGTGGGTACATCCAGGATTGAATTTAGTTTCTCGGCTTGAAGATCATTACCACCTAGAAAACCCTTTGAAATATTCTGGTCAAGGCTCGTACGTTTATTCTCAATTAAAAGGAGATGATGATGAAGTTTTTCCTGATTTTAATGGTCTTGAAAAAAAATGGAATACAGCTTCTGAATATATATCACTTTACCCAAATGTATTATTAGGGGTCCATCGAGACCATACGTATGCGATAATACTAGAACCTGAAAACATAAATACGACCCGAGAACATGTTGCTATATATTACGCATCAGCCGAAGCTACTAAAGCACGGTTTAAAGGTTTGCGAATGAAAAATAAAACCTTTTGGGAAGATGTTTTTAAGGAAGACATCTTTGTTGTTGAAGGCATGCAAGAGGGAAGAAGTGGTAAATTCTTTGATGGTGGTAAGTTTTCTCCTGTAATGGATGGGCCAACACATTTATTTCACGAATGGGTAGCTACGCAAATTAACTTGGGACGAAAAGAGTTGTAGTATTGTGACTAGGTTCGAACGATTAAATACTAAAATATTAGATGCACATAAAAATGGAAATATTAATATCTTGGTAGATATATATTTTATGCTAGGTAATGAAGAATTAAAAAAGTCTGCAATAAAATCAGGATGTTTTTTACTTACTCAAGCATTTGTTTATGCACTTGAAGCTGGTGATAGTCGTGCACAAGAAATTCGTCAAATATTAATATCGTATGGAAGAGAAGAATAATGAAAACTCATGCACAAGCAGTTGTAATTGGTGGTGGATTAATTGGTTGTTCAATACTTTATCATTTGACGAAATTAGGCTGGAAAGATGTAGTTCTACTTGAACGTGATGAATTAACTTCAGGTTCTACATGGCATGCTGCAGCAAACCTTCATGGGCTTCATGATAATAATAATATTTCAAAATTACAGTACTATACAATGCAATTATACAAAGATTTAGAGGTAGAGACTGGGCAAGGATGTGGAATCTTTCAACCAGGATCTTTATATTTAGCCCAGACTGAACAAAGAGAGCATCAGCTGCGTATACAGGCAGCAAAAGCTAAATATTTTAATGCAGAATTCTATGAGATTTCCATTGATGAAGCAAAGTTAAAAAACCCATTAATAAATTATGATGGAATTCGGTGTGTAATGTTTGAGCCTGATGGTGGTAATGTTGATCCCTCCGGAGTAACCCAAGCTTACGCGTCAGGAGCGCGAAAAATGGGTGCTGAAATACACCGATTTACTCCAGTAATAGCTACAAACAAAAAAAATAATGATACTTGGGATGTGGTTACTCCAAAAGGAACTATTAATACTCAATGGGTTATAAATGTTGCTGGTTTATGGGGTAGGGAAGTTGCTGCAATGGCTGGTATCAAATTACCATTACAGCCAACTGAACATCAATATCTTGTAACTGATACAATTCCTGAAATTGAAAAAATGAAATATAGATTACCATCTGTAGCTGATCGCGATGGAGAATATTATATGCGTCAAGAAGGTAACGGATTACTGATTGGTGCTTATGAAAAAGATATGAAGTTTTGGGCAGAAAAAGAAACGCCAAGCGGGTTTGGTCATGAATTATTTGCTGATGACCTTGATAGAATTACCGAAAATATATCGCGCGCGATGGAGAGAGTGCCTGTTGCTGCAAGTGTTGGCATAAAGCGTATTATTAATGGTCCAATGATATGGTCTCCTGATAGCTCTGCATTATATGGGCCTATTCCTGAACTCAAAGGTTATTTTTGCTGTAATGGAATTATTCCAGGTTTTAGCCAATCGGGTGGGTTAGGATTGATGACAGCACAATGGATAATAAATGGGGAACCAGAATTTGATATGTTTCCTTGGGATGTTGCGAGGTTTGGTTCGTGGGCAGATAAAACTTTCACCAAAGACAGGGTTCGGGATCAATACTCCAATCGTTTTAAGATTCATTTTCCTAACGAAGAACGCGAAGCAGGCCGCCCTATGAAAATGCGTCCTGTTTATGAAAAGCAAAAATCCTTAGGTGCAGTGTTTGGTTTAAATTTTGGTTGGGAGCACCCTCTTTGGTTTGCTGGTGAGGGGCAAAAAGGTAAAGAAGATTACGGGTTTGATCGTCAAAATTGGTTTGAAAAGGTTGGTAACGAATGCCTTTCATTGAGAAAGGGTGTTGGTATAATAGATATTTCAAATTTTGCTAAATATGAAATCAAAGGTGAGGGCGCAACTGATTGGTTAAATAAAGTTGTTGCAAACGAAGTTCCAAGTAAAATTGGCGCTTCTTGTTTGACGCCCTTACTTGGAGTCAGGGGCGGAATAGCTGGAGATTTTACTATAACTAAACTTTCAAATGAGCATTTTTGGATGATTGGATCAGGAATGGCTGAACGATATCATCAAAGATATTTTAATTCAGTTGATTTGCCTAAGACAGTTTCTCTTATTAGTCAGACGTCCGAATATTGTGGTTTTAATATAGCTGGTCCCAAATCTCGAGAATTACTCTCTAGATTATGCCAAGAAGATTTTAGTACAAATAATTGGAAATTTATGCATTCAAAAATTATTTCTATTATTGGGGCTGAAGCAATTGCAATCAGGATCTCGTTTACTGGGGACCTTGGTTGGGAAATTTATGTAAAAGAACGATTTCAATTAAAGTTATATGAAGCATTAATTGATATGGGATCCGATTTTAAAGTTCAGCCTGTTGGCTCGCGCGCATTAAGTAGTTTGCGAATTGAGAAAGGGTATGGATCTTGGGGTAGAGAATATAGTCCTGAATATTGGCCGCAGGAAGTGGGTTTGGATAAATTAATTAAAATGGATAAACCAAATTTTTTAGGGAAAAAAACCTTTCAAAACTTAATGAACAAAAAACCACGTGAGAAATTAGTAATCCTTGAGATAGAAGTAAATAATGCTGATGCAAGTGGAGGTGAGCCTATATTTCTCAATGATGGAACACCAGTAGGCAGAGTAAGTTCTGGAGCTTATGGATATACCGTAGAGAAATCTTTGGCACTCTGCTTCATAAAATCTGAGTATGTTGGTGAGGGTAACAAATTTGATGTTTCCATTTTAGGTAAACCACATGCAGCTATTCAATTAAAAGAAGCACCATTTGATCCTCAAGGGCTGAGGTTGCGGGCATAATGGCTATAATTGGTTTTATTGGGACTGGGGAAATAGCTTCAGCAATGGTCAATGGTATAACCAATCAAGGGCATAAAATTTATGTGTCTAAACGTGGTATAAAATATGCAGCAAAATTAGCATTGTTAAATGATGTCCAAATTACCAGTAACCAAGAATTAATTGATAAGTCTGATATTATTATTTTGTGTCTTCTTAAAAATACTGCACAAGAAGTATTGCCTAAACTAAACTTCAAAAAAGATAAAAAAATTATATCTGTAATGGTAGATGTTTCTTTTAATGACTTAAAAACTCTTTGTAACCCAGCTCAGGAAATAGAAATAACAATACCATTGCCATTTATTGCGGGTGGTAATTGCCCGTTACCTTGTTACCCTACAGGTATAATAGTATCTGAATTATTCAGTAAGAAAAACAGAATATTTGTTGTTAATACTGAGGTAGGGTTAAACGCACATTTTGCTGTAAGTGCAATGGCGTCTGTGATTTTGTTTCAAGCAAAAATATCAAGTAAATGGTTATCACATTTTACGAATGATAAAGAAAATTCAGAGGCATATATTTTAGAGATGTTGGGTGAATACCTTTCAAATGTTTCAAGAAGTAATAATATAGATTTAAGCAATGCTTTAGATTCTCTAAATACACCTGGTGGGTTAAATCAGACGCTTCGAAACCATATGGAAGCATCTAATATTTCAGATAATTTGGTTGCTGGGTTAGATGGTTTTAGAGACCGGTTGAAATTAAACGTAAAAGGTTAATTTCTCATATCAGGGGGTGATGACTCTGAACTGAGCTCTGAAAGTACAGTTTCAAATTGACTAACTTCAGTCTGCTTTTGTCCTAAACGACGAACTGTAACTGTATTATTTTCAACCTCTCGGGCACCAACTGCTAAAATGACAGGTACTTTTCCTAGGGAATGCTCACGAACTTTATAATTGATTTTTTCGTTACGAATATCCGCTTCAGCGCGAATACCCGCAGAATTAAGTTCTGCGACTTTTTCTAAGACGTAGTTATTTGCATCACTAACAATTGAAGCAACTACAACTTGTCTAGGCGCTAACCAGAATGGTAATTTACCTGCATGGCTCTCAATGAGTATACCTATAAAACGCTCGAATGAACCCAACGTTGCACGATGTAACATTACTGGGCGGTGTTTGTCGCCATCTTTACCAATATAGGAAGCATCTAGACGATCTGGCAAAACAAAATCTACTTGATGCGTACCACATTGCCAATCACGTCCTATTGCATCTGTAAGAACAAACTCTAATTTAGGGCCGTAAAATGCACCTTCTCCAATATTTAATTCGGGCTCAATTCCTGCTGCACGTGTGGCAGAGATCAAAGCTTTCTCTGCTTTATCCCATACTTCATCTGATCCAGAGCGTTTTTCTGGCCGATCTGAAAATTTAACTTTGAATTCATTAAAGCCAAGATCTTTGTAAACATTAGATAGAAAATCTATGTAAATCTTTGTTTCAGACTCAATTTGTTCTTCACTACAAAAAATATGACCGTCATCTTGAGTAAACCCACGAACACGCATAATTCCATGCAATGCTCCAGATGGCTCATACCGATTACAAGAGCCAAACTCGGCCATCCTTAGTGGTAGATCTCTATATGATTTTAAACCTTGATTAAAAATCTGAACATGACAGGGGCAATTCATTGGCTTTAGAGCATTAACTGCCTTTTCTCTTGCGTGATCTTCATCTACTTCAACAATAAACATGTTTTCTTGGTATTTTTCCCAATGTCCAGATGCTTCCCAAAGTTTACGATCAACTACTTGTGGGGTATTTACTTCTACATAGCCATTTTTGTCCTGCATACGACGCATATAGTCTTGTAAAGCTGTATAAATTTTCCAGCCATTTGGATGCCAAAATATTTGTCCTGGTGCTTCTTCTTGCATGTGAAATAAATCCATTTCACGGCCTAACTTTCTATGATCGCGCAATGCTGCTTCTTCAAGCATTGTCAAATGCGCTTTAAGATCATTTTTATTTTGAAAGGCGACACCATAGATTCTTTGCAGCATCGCATTGTTGCTATCGCCTCGCCAATAAGCTCCAGCGACGGACATTAATTTGAAGCTATCACTAGGAACTTGCGCGGTGTGCACTAAATGTGGCCCGCGACATAAATCTTGCCAGTAGCCGTGCCAATACATGGATAAATCTTCATCACCTGGTATACTATTGATGAGTTCTACCTTGTATGGTTCATTATTATCTTTGTAGTGTTTAATTGCACGCTCACGGTCCCAAACTTCCCTTCGAACAGGATCTTTTAAATTGATGATTTCGCGCATTTTTTTTTCAATTGTTGATAAATCTTCTGGTGTAAATGGATCTTTACGATCAAAATCATAATACCATCCATTATCAATAACTGGCCCAATTGTTACTTGAACATCTGGCCAAATTTCTTGTACTGCACGTGCCATAATATGTGCGCAATCATGACGGATAAGCTCTAATGCTTGAACATCATCTCGTATTGTATATATGGCAAAATCAATATCAGTCTCAATTATCTGAGATAAATCACTATGGATTCCATTTATTGAACAACTTATTGCTTTTTTAGCGAGTGATGTTGAGATGTCTTTTGCTATATCCATGCCTGTTATGCCTGCAGCATATTGACGTATGTTACCATCTGGAAGTGTAATTGAAATTTGTGACATCTGGTCAAGCCTTTCATTTTAGCGCCTACTGAACGCTCGGTTGAAGTTATGTAAAATGCTTTTGCCAGAATTGAATTTATTGTCAAGCTACTGTGATCAGGGCAAAGTTTTTTTATTTTCGGGCTAATGACTAAATTATTTTTTTAAGATAAAGCTAAGATAAAATATATGAGGCTAGCAGAATGAAACCTGAAATTTTAATAACAGGGCAGGGGCGTAAAATTGCATATCATCAAACCAAAGGTGAAGGTGCTGGTATTGTCTTTTTAGGTGGTTTCTCTTCAGACATGGATGGCAGTAAAGCCATTCATATGGAACATTGGGCAAAAAAAAGAGGTCGGCCTTTTATTAGATTTGATTACTCGGGTCATGGACAAAGTTCTGAAAAGTTTATTGATGGGTCGATAGGTGATTGGGCTGAAGATACATTTGAAATAATATCACACCTAACTTCAGGTCCACAAATTTTAGTTGGTTCATCTATGGGAGGATGGATAGCACTACTGATGGCAAAACGTATTCCTAATAACATTCTAGGAATTGTCGGTATTGCAGCGGCTCCAGATTTTACTGAAGATATTATTTGGAATAGAATGGATGATATGATGCGAGCTACATTAACAAGATCTAATGTAGTTTATATTCAAAATGATTATGGAGATCCTTATCCTATTACAAAAAAGCTGATTGAGGATGGACGAAATAATCTTGTAATGCGAGATCCATTAAACTTATCATTCCCAGTACGGCTTTTTCATGGCACTGCGGATGAAGATGTAAAAATGGATGTTCCCTTAAAACTTATAAAACATATTAATGGTTCTGATATAGAATTAGTAATTGTGAAAGATGCTGATCATCGATTTTCAAGTGAAAAGTGTTTGGAATTAATATGTAATGCTATTAATTCAATAATTAATCAGTAAATATAATTAATATAATGATATTTGTTATAGAAGTATGCCCACAATTACTAAGCCTAGACCGATAGCTGATAAAAATAATGATATTAAATTTACTAATACGAGTTTTTTTAGTTGCTTGGAAAGCTCTTCGCCTTTTAGGCCAGACTTCTTAGCTCTAAACGCTTTTAATATGCAATAAATTAATCCTGATAGACCAATTATAGTAACTATTGCGCCAGATAGTATCATCGATTTAACTTTCTAATATTATTTAAATCATAAAAAATATTATTTTTAATACCCTAGCCCTTGCAGATGCGGCAAGGGCAAAGTACTCACATGTTTTATAAAAAATAGGTTTTCCAATGAATGAAGAAACAAATCAATCATCATATCGTATAGCATCAGATGAATTGCGTGCTTTTATTGAACGTTTTGAGCGTTTAGATGCAGAAAAAAAAGATATCGCAGATCAGCAAAAGGAAGTTATGGCTGAGGCTAAAGGTCGTGGGTACGACACAAAAGTTCTAAGGAAAATTGTAGGCTTGCGCAAACGTGAACCCCATGAAGTTTCTGAAGAAGAAGCAGTCCTTGAGCTATATAAAGAAGCACTTGGCATGTAAAAAAATTAGAGTTAACAAAAAATTTAATATTAACTATACATAGTTTGAATTCTAAATTTTTTTCAATTGCTAGACATGCAATTGCGCATGAGTTATGCGATGAATATGGAAAGAAGTTTACATCTAAAAAAAAACCTTAAACATCAGTTTAATTGGGACAGATGGGGCATATTTGCGGTTTTAATCTCTACACTTGTTCTTTTGCCGATCGCTACAGTAGTTTGGATGGCTTTTTTTCCAGTTGAAAATATTTGGCCACATTTGTTTGCAACCAGTTTACCAAGATATTTATCAAATTCTTTGATCATAATGGTTTCTGTTGCAATAATCTCAAGTTTTGTTGGAACTTGGTGCGCTTGGATGATTGTCACAAAAGATTTTCCATTACGCCGCATTCTTGAGTGGGTTCTATTATTCCCGCTCGCTATTCCTGCATATATTGGTGCATATAGTTTTGTTGATTTCTGGGAATATGCAGGACCAGCTCAAACAGCTCTACGTGATTTCTTTGGGTGGGCTAACTCTAAAGATTATTACTTTCCTCAGGTGCGTTCAATCGGGGCAGCAATTTTTGTAATTTCTATGTCATTATATCCATACGTGTATTTGTTAGCTCGAGCAGCATTCCGCGATCAGTCTAGCCGAACTTTTGAAGTTTCAAGGGCATTAGGTGCTAGTCCCCTAAGGGCATTTTGGTTAGTATCATTACCTCTTGCACGACCAGCAATAGCAATAGGCACAGCACTCGTTATGATGGAAGCATTGAATGATTTTGGTGCTGTTGAATTTTTCGCAGTACAAACACTTACTACAGGAATATTTACTGTTTGGCTTGAGGCATCAAATGTGGGAGGTGCAGCTCAAATTGCAATGGTAATATTTATTTTAGTTATTCTTTTGGTCGTACTTGAAAGATTTAGTCGACGTAAGATGCGAGTACACCAAAGAGATAACCAATCAATTATACCTACAAGGGATATTCTTCCATTTTGGAAAGGTATATTTGTTGCTAAATTATGTTCATTACCAATTTTATTTGGTTTTATAATGCCATTTTCTATTATGCTGCACCATGCAGTCAATGTTGAAGGTTTATGGACAAACACAACATTTTTGCGCGCAACATGGACTTCACTTTGGGTTGGATCTTTTGCTGCAATATTCACTGTAGGAGCAGCCTTAGTTTTAGTATTTGGGATTAGGTCATCAAATTCTATCTTGCCAAAGATTATGGCGCCTATTGCAACAATAGGATATGCTGCACCAGGTGCAGTTTTAGCTTTGGGAATTTTATTGCCTATGGCTTACTTTGACAGGTTTTTAGCTGACATGGTTGAAAGTTTCTCAGGTATAAACATAGGTTTGTTACTTACAGGTTCTGCTTCTGCAGTAATATTTGCATATAGTGTAAGGTTTTTTGCTTTAGCGTTTGGATCTATTGATAGCGCAATGGGTCGTTTCTCACCTAATATTGGGCATGCTGCCAGATCTTTAGGAATGAATCCTTCTCGAGCACTTTCACGGGTGCACGTTCCAATGATTTGGTCATCAATATTAATTGCACTCTTATTGGTGTTTGTGGATAGTATTAAGGAATTACCTGCTACATTATTGTTACGTCCTTTTGGATTTGAAACTTTATCCACACAAATTTATAATTCAGCATCATTAGAAAATATTGAGGGTGCATCAGGAGCATCAATTATTGTTATTTTAGTTGGAATGATTGCTGTTGCAATAATTGCAAGGGCATCGAGATGATATCTTTAGATACTGCAATCATATTTTTCCCTTTTGCTTTGTCCTTAGCTTTATTGCCTGGGCCTGATAATATATTTGTATTGACACAGTCGTTAATATACGGCCGCATTTCTGGTATTTTTGCTACTTTAGGATTGGCGACAGGAATTATGTTTCATACATCTGCAGTTGCATTTGGTGTTGCAACAATTCTTGAAACCTCCCAATTTGCGTTTAGTGCCTTAAAATATATTGGTGCAATATATTTATTATATCTTGCATTTAAAGCATTTCGTGCAGGCAATATAAATCTAGAAAATAAGACAGGGCCCAAAGATACTAAAATAACATTGTATAAACGTGGGTTAATAATGAATATTACTAATCCTAAGGTGGCGATATTTTTTTTAGCGTTTTTACCGCAATTTGTAGACCCAAATAAAGGAGCTATCTTATCTCAATTTTACCAGCTTGGGATATTGATGTTTATAGCCACTATTTTAGTGTTTACATCAATAGCTTTGTTGGCAAGCTTTGTAGGGAAATGGTTATTTAACTCCAAAGATGCAATGTTGTATTTAAATCGTTTTGCATGCCTTATTTTTATCTCATTAGCAGCAAAATTAGCTTTTGCACAAAAGTAATGACAAGTTGGCTAGATCAATTTATTTTAGGTTATGTCTCAAATTCTATAAGCAAGTCTTTTGCATCGACCTGTGAGCCTGCAGGAGAATGGATGGCTTTGATAATACCGCCAACCTCAGCGCTAATGCCCGTTTCCATTTTCATGGCTTCTATTGTGCATAGTAAATCTCCAGCGTTTATTTTTTGACCAACTGAAGCTACTACTGAGCTGATAACTCCTGGCATTGGTGCGCCAACATGTGCACTATTACCTAGCTCTGCAACTGGTCGTTTTATAGTGGTCGCAGCTTTTGATCTATCAACAACTCTTGCGGTTCTAGGTTGCCCATTCAATTCAAAAAATACACGTACAATGCCTTCTTCATCTGCATCACCTACTGCTATAAGTTGTATTTCTAAGGTTTTACCGGGATCAATTTCAACACTAATCTCATCACGAGATTTCATGCCATAGAAAAAGGTATTCGTAGGCAAAGTTCTAACTGGGCCATATTCTTTGTGACGTCCTTTGTAATCTAAAAACACTTTAGGATACATCAAATACCCATTTAAATCCTCACTATCGACATGTGCTCCGTTTAATAGTTTTTCTAATTGAGTTTTTTCAACATCAAGGTCTAAAGGTTTTAAATGTTCGCCAGGTCTTGAAGTAACAGGTGCCTCACCTTTAAGCACTTTTGATAAAATAGCATCTGGAAACCCTCCTTCAGGTTGTCCTAAATTACCACGCATCATGTCTACAACACTTTCAGGGAATGCAACTTCAGTTTCTGGGTTTTCCACTTCATCCCTTGATAGATCTTGAGTTACCATCATTAGAGCCATATCGCCTACAACTTTTGATGAAGGAGTAACTTTTACTATATCTCCAAACATTTGATTGACATCTGCATATGTATGAGCAACTTCTGGCCATCTTTCTTCAATACCAAGTGACCTTGCTTGTGCTTTCAAATTGGTAAACTGCCCTCCAGGCATTTCATGTAAATATACTTCAGAAGCGGGAGCTGATATGCCACTTTCAAAAGCAACATACTGTTCTCGCACACCTTCCCAATATTCGTTAATACCTCGAACTGCTTCCATATCAATGCCAGTATCACGATCAGTATGGCGTAAGCTTTCAACAACTGATCCGAGGCAAGGTTGCGATGTGCCACCAGAGAATGCATCCATAGCTACATCAACTGCATCAACACCTGCTTCGGAAGCCGCTAGGATAGTCGCACCCGAAATACCAGAGGTATCATGTGTATGGAAGTGTATTGGTAGACCTACCTCTTCCTTTAATGATTTGATTAATATTTTTGCAGCGGCTGGTTTCAATAATCCCGCCATATCTTTTAACCCAAGTATGTGTGCACCAGAAGATTTAAGTTCTTTCCCCATTTTCACGTAGTAATTTAAATCGTATTTTGCACGATCTGGATTTAGTATATCACCAGTGTAACAAATAGTACCTTCACATATTTTACCATTTTCAATAACGGCATCCATAGCTACACGCATATTTTCGACCCAATTCAAGCTGTCAAAAACCCTGAACAAATCAATCCCTGTTTCAGCAGCTTGTCTAACAAATTCTTGTACAACGTTATCTGGATAGTTTGTGTAACCAACACCATTGCTTGCTCTAAGCAACATTTGTGTCATTAGATTTGGCATTTTTTTACGAAGATCTCTTAGGCGTTGCCAAGGGCATTCTTGTAAAAAACGATAGGCGACATCAAAAGTTGCTCCACCCCAACACTCCATTGATAATAATTGAGGAATATTATGCGCATATGTTTCAGCAATTTTAATCATGTCATAACTGCGCATACGAGTTGCTAGCAAAGACTGGTGCCCATCACGCATTGTAGTATCAGTTATTAAAAGTTGCTTTTGGTCAGCTATCCAATCCGCAACTGCTTGTGGGCCCTTTTCGTCAAGTAAATTACGTGTTCCATATGCTGGTTGAGCATTTAGATTATTAGGTACCTTAGGTGATCTTGAATTTACATCAGGAACTGATCTGCCTTGTACATCAGGGTGACCATTTACAGTAATATCTGCTACGTAATTTAAGATTTTTGTTGCACGATCTCGACGAGGTTTGAAGTCAAAAAGTTCGTCTGTGTTGTCAATAAATTTTGTTGTGTAAGAATTATCTAAGAATGTAGGGTGTTTTAGTAAATTTATAACAAAAGCAATATTAGTAGAAACACCGCGGATTCTAAATTCGCGTAATGCTCTATCCATTCTTGCAATTGCATTTTCTGGACTTGATGCTTTGGCTGTAATTTTTACTAATAAGCTATCATAATATCTTGTAATTACTGCTCCTGAATAAGCAGTTCCACCATCTAATCTAATACCAAGGCCGGTAGCAGATCTATATGCAGAAATGCGCCCATAATCTGGAATGAAATTATTTTGTGGATCTTCGGTTGTGATGCGAGTTTGTAAAGCGTGACCATTTAATTTTATATCAGCTTGTGAATTTGCACCTGTAGAGCGAGCTAAAGTTTTCCCCTCAGCGATCTTTATTTGTGCTCGAACTATATCTATCCCTGTTACTTCTTCTGTAACTGTATGCTCAACTTGAACGCGAGGATTTACTTCAATAAAGAAAAACTCTTCTGTGTCCATATCCATTAGAAACTCAACAGTGCCGGCACATTCATAACCAACATGAGCACAAATTTTACGCCCTAAACTGCAGATTTCTGATCTTTGTTCTTCAGTAAGGTATGGTGCTGGAGCACGTTCCACAACTTTTTGGTTGCGTCTTTGTACTGAACAATCGCGTTCATATAAATGATAGATCTCACCAAAGCTATCACCTAAAATTTGGACTTCAACATGGCGAGCTCTCTGAACAAGTCTTTCCAGATATCCTTCACCATTTCCAAATGCGGCTTCAGCTTCTCTTCTACCTTCAAGAACTTTTTCTTCTAATTCGCTAGCATCCATAATTGGACGCATTCCACGCCCACCTCCACCCCATGAAGCTTTTAGCATAAATGGATAACCAACTTCTTCTGCCATTTGGCGAACTTCGTTCATGTCATCAGGCAAAACATCCGTTGCGGGTACTACTGGTACGCCTGCTTCCATTGCAACACGTCTAGCTGAAGCTTTATCACCAAGTTTACGCATTGTTTCTGCTTTTGGACCAATAAATTTTATGCCTGATTCTTCACAGGCATCAACGAAATCTGGGTTTTCAGATAGAAGACCGTATCCTGGATGAATTGCATCTGCACCACACATTTTAGCAACTCTAATAATTTCAGTAATAGATAGGTAAGCTGCAACTGGTCCCATACCTTCACCAATTCGGTATGCCTCGTCAGCTTTAAATCTGTGTAATCCTAATTTATCTTCTTCAGCATAAATAGCGACTGTTTGTTTCCCCATCTCATTTGCTGCACGCATTATGCGAATGGCTATTTCACCTCGGTTTGCAATAAGAATTTTTTTGAAGCTTTTCATTTTATATCCGTTTTACCTTACGAGCTGAGAAAGATTATTAATAGAGAGTTATACTTATAAATAATATAAAATTTCTAAAAAAAATGATCAATAATTGAACAATTATATGATATTTATATTTAGTTTAATCTTTATTGGGCGATCCTTTATTTTATTATTAATTTACATTTATATTTAGTAATTCTGGAGAGCGTTCACTTCAACCTTGCTATTTTGAGTATCTTTAATTGCTTTTGCTGCTGCATTAGACGCAGCTGCGGTTGTATAATAGCAAATTTTATTTGATAAGGCTGCTGCACGAATGGCACGGCTGTCTTTCAAACTTTGGCTTCCTTGGGTTGTATTAAAAATTAAATCAATTTCAGAATTCTTTAGTGCATCAACTATATTTGGCTGACCTTCATAAACTTTCTTTACGCGCGTATTGTGCACTCCATTATCACTTAGCCAAAGTGATGTTCCGCCTGTAGCTAGAATACTAAATCCTTGTTCTAATAAAATATTAGCCGCTTCAAGAATTGCGTTACCTTTGTCATCTTCTTTTACAGAAATAAATACTGTACCTGAAGTTGGAAGTGGTGTTGATGCGCCTAATTGAGATTTCCAAAACGCTCTTTCAAAAGTTTTATCTAATCCCATCACTTCACCCGTTGATCGCATTTCTGGGCCTAATAGAGCATCTACTCCTGGAAATCGATTAAAAGGCATTACTGCTTCTTTTACAGCATAGTGATTTGGCGTAGGGGATTTTAAATCAAAATTTGATAAAGGTTCACCTGCCATGACTCTAGCTGCGATTGCTGCAATTGGTGAATTTATAGCTTTTGCAACAAATGGAACAGTTCGAGATGCTCTTGGATTTACTTCTAATATAAATATTTCATCACCTTTGATGGCAAATTGAATATTCATTAATCCAACTACATTAAGCCCTAGAGCTAATGCCTTTGTTTGATTTATCATATCATCAATTTGACTTTGTGGTAGTGAGAAGGGTGGTAACGAACATGCACTATCCCCTGAATGTACTCCTGCTTCTTCAATATGCTGCATTATGCCAGCTACATGAACATTCTTTCCATCAGAAAGGGCGTCTACATCGACCTCAATAGCACCTACAAGATAACTATCCAATAATACGGGACTGTCTCCAGATACAACTACAGCGTCCTTGATATAACGCTCAAGTTGTTCATCAGATCGAATAATTTCCATTGCCCGTCCACCTAAAACATAAGATGGACGTATAACGAGAGGATATCCTACATCAGAAGCGATAACAAAAGCTTCTTCATCATTGTGTGCTATACCGTTATAAGGTTGCTTTAGATTAAGTTTTTGAAGTAATTCTTGAAACCTTTCACGGTCTTCTGCGAGATCGATTGCATCTGGTGAGGTGCCTAGAATTGGAATTCCTTCAGCTTCTAAATCATTTGCTAACTTTAATGGGGTTTGACCACCAAATTGAACAATAACACCATGTAAGGTGCCATTCTCTTGTTCAACTCTTAAAACTTCCATTACAGATTCCATTGTCAAAGGTTCGAAATATAAACGATCAGAAGTATCATAATCTGTTGAAACAGTTTCAGGATTACAATTAATCATTATAGTTTCATAGCCAGCCTCAGTAAGTGCATAGCAAGCATGGCAACAACAATAATCAAACTCAATACCTTGACCGATGCGGTTTGGTCCACCACCTAAAATTACAACTTTTTTGCGATCTGATGGCCAAGCTTCACATTCAACATCGCCCATGGCATCTGACTCATATGTTGAATACATATATGGTGTTTGTGCTTCAAATTCTGCTGCACAGGTATCAATACGTTTGAATACTGCTACTACACCTAATTCGTTACGAGTAAGGCGAATTTTTCGTTCATCTTGGCCAGTTAATTGCGCTATGCGGGCATCAGAGAAACCCATCATTTTTATTCTTCGCATTTGATCTGTAGTTTGGGGAACACCATTCAAAATTATATTTTCTTCTGCATCAATTATTTCCCGAATTCGGTCTAGGAACCATGGATCAAAAGATGTTGCCGAAATAATTTCCTCATTTGATAACCCATGTCTCATTGCTTGAGCAATTAGTATCATTCTATCAGGAGTTTGTTTGGATATTGTTTGAATAATGGCTGGTTTTTCAGGCGCCCCTTTTATCTTAATATCGTCAAATCCACTTAAACCAGTCTCTAATGATGCTAATGCTTTTTGTAGAGACTCATGGATTGTTCTACCAATTGCCATCACTTCGCCTACGGACTTCATTGCCGTTCCAAGTACCGGTTCAGCGCCTGGGAATTTTTCAAATGCAAAGCGAGGAATCTTTGTAACTATATAATCAATGCTAGGTTCAAATGATGCGGGAGTAACTCCTGTGATATCATTATCAAGTTCATCAAGGGTATAACCAATTGCTAGTTTTGCAGCTATTTTCGCAATTGGAAAACCAGTTGCTTTTGAAGCAAGAGCTGAAGATCTTGAAACACGAGGATTCATCTCAATTACTACCATCCGACCATCTTCGGGGTTAACTGACCACTGAACATTTGAGCCACCAGTTTCAACGCCTATTTCACGAAGGACATTAATAGAATGTGTACGCATCATCTGATATTCTTTATCAGTCAATGTTAATGCAGGGGCTACCGTTATAGAGTCTCCAGTATGAACACCCATTGGATCAATGTTTTCAATTGAACAAACTATAATGGCATTGTCTGCTTTGTCGCGGACAACTTCCATTTCATATTCTTTCCAACCTAGTAAACTTTCATCTATTAAAATTTGACTAACTGGAGAAGCATCAAGTCCTGTTGTGCAGAAATGTACAAACTCTTCACGATTGTAGGCAATACCACCTCCAGTGCCTCCCATAGTGAATGCAGGTCTAATAATTGCAGGTAAGCCAATTTCGTCAATTGAAGCCATAGCTTCTTGAATATTGTTAGCAATCGTTGCTCTTGGGTTTTCAATTCCAAGACGGTCCATGGCTTCGCGAAATAATTTTCTATCTTCAGCCATTTCAATGGCTTTGCGATCTGCCCCTATTAATTCAATCTTAAATTTTTTAAGTGTACCATCCTCATCTAATGCAAGAGCTGTATTTAACCCAGTTTGTCCACCCATTGTTGGGAGTAAAACCATTTTATCGTTTGGGTGTAATGATATTTCTTTTTCAATAATTTTAGCAACAATGTTTGGAGTAATTGGTTCAATATATGTTGCATCTGCCATGTCAGGATCTGTCATGATTGTTGCAGGATTCGAGTTTACAAGTACGACCCTGTATCCCTCTTCTTTAAGTGCCTTACACGCTTGTGCCCCAGAATAGTCAAATTCACATGCTTGACCAATAATAATAGGACCGGCACCAATAATCATGACTGTATTTATGTCGTTTCTTTTTGGCATGGCTTGGCCCTTTTATCTGCAGCGCGAGTGGAATCGCGCATGATTTCCAAATTGTCGTGGGTCTAATGTTTTGGACAGGTTCACGCAAGCGTAATTTGTAAAATGCCATGATATAATACAGTTATTAGGTAATGTTTTAACTCTTGCTTAAAATAAGGCAAAATTGATTAATTAATTTGCAGTATTTTAACAATAATATTTGTGGAAACTATTCTTTGATAGCACTAAGTAAGAAGTAGTTTTATAAAAGGCTCCCAAGCATGGGCATGAATTATATTTTATTAGAAGATGGCCCTGAAGGGGAGGTAAAAGTTTTTGCTAATCCAAAGAAATTAATTTGTGCCTGGAGTATTGATGAAGTTCCAAAAGCACTTCAAGACATGGAAGACGAACGTTCGGATGGTATGTGGTTGGCAGGCTATGCAAGTTATGAGCTAGGCTATGCTTTAGAGCCCAAGTTAGAGAAGATTATTCCAAGCAACCGACAGGCACCTTTGTTATGTTTTGGGGTATTTTCTGGGCCAGATGATGATGCAAAAAAAGACCTTGAAAAGCAGGCAGTTTTGGAAAAAGATTTTGCAGAACTTGATCACCCAGTGGCACTATGGTCTGAAAGTGATTATGAAATTCCGTTTAATGTTTTAGCTGATTATATTGCTTCAGGCGATTTTTACCAAACCAACCTAACTTTTCCTATGTCGTCTAAATATAAAGGTACTGTTTTAGGCTTATATGAAAGACTCAAAACACTTCAGCCAGTTAAATACGGGGGAGTTGTAAATTTTAGTGAAGGACCGATTTTAATATCTCGGTCTCCAGAATTATTCTTTAAGGTAGATAATAATGGAAATATTTCCACTCGACCGATGAAGGGAACCCTTCCAAGAGGCAAAGACTCTGAAGAAGACGAAAGATTAAAAAAGTGGCTTTCTAGTGACCCTAAAAATCGTGCAGAAAATTTGATGATTGTAGATTTACTCCGAAATGATATCTCAAGAATTTCTAAAGTAGGCTCTGTTCATGTTCCTGAGTTATTTACTGTTGAAACTTATGAGACAGTTCTTCAAATGGTTTCAGAAGTTCGGGCCAGTTTACTAGACCATTTAAGTATCAGAGATCTTTTTACTGCTTTATTCCCTTGTGGTTCAATTACAGGTGCGCCAAAAATTCGTGCAATGGAAGTTATACGTGATGTTGAGGCTGAAGCTAGAGACGTATATTGCGGCTCTATGGGTTGGATATCTCCTAAAGGATCCATGAGTTTTAATGTATGCATTCGGACGCTAAGCCTCTTTGCGGACGGAAATGTACGATTAAATGTTGGTGGTGGTATCGTTCACGATAGTACAGCTAAAACAGAGTATGAGGAAGCTTTATGGAAAGCACGTTACGCAAAACTGCCCCAAAAAACTTAGAGATCATTGAAACATTATGTTTTAAACCTGATGAAGGCTTCATAAGACTCCCAGGGCATATTGATCGTTTAGAAGCAACATGCTCAAAATTACGATATTCTTTTGATAGAGGAGCAGTTTTAATGGCTTTAGGTCAAGCCGTTGGAAATGAGCCATTACGAGTTAGATTAACTATTAATATAAATGGAAAAATTGATGTTAAAGTAGGTAAAATACAAAATGTTGAACATTGGAATATTGGCATATCTGATAGAGTTTTAAGTTCGATTGACCCTTGGTTAAGTGTTAAAACAACTAACCGTATAATTTATGATACAGAACGCGCTAACTTAAAAGATCTTGATGAATTATTATTTTTAAATGAAAATGATGAGGTATGTGAGGGAACAATTACAAACGTTTTTTTATTAGTTGACGATTTATTTTTAACGCCACCTCTTCGTTGCGGATGCTTGCCCGGAGTTTTGCGCCAAGAAATGCTATTAAATGGAAAGGCAAAAGAGCAAGTTTTATATTTGGAAGATTTAATTATTCCTAATAAACTATTTGTTGGGAATTCTTTGCGCGGATTAATACCAGCAGATTTAATCCAATGATAAAATTGTTATGTAAATAGTAATTATATTTTGAAAATTTTATTCGTAAATCCATTTATTAACTATATCCATATTTTCTGAAACCCAGGCTTCAGCTACTGCTAATGGATTTTCTTTATCGCGACCAATTTTCAAAGCCCATTCATTAATCGTTTCTGGACTAAGAGTTATATTAGTCAGCATTCTTGCAACGGCGGGATTTCGATCCTCAAGAGATCTGGAATGACCAATCCAAACTTCTGCATCAGTATGTTTGCAATTGAATATTGATGTCTCTAACCAATTTTCTTGTTCTAAATTTAAAATTTGGCAGTCTTCAGAAACTTGCGGTTCATCTAGTTGGGATAATTCATAAGCGGCAAATAACCATTCTGGCGTCCAATAATAAAATAATATTGGTTTTTGATTATTGTAAGCGATTTTCAATTGAGTTTTGAATGCTGTATCAGAAATAATTTCTGGTTCCCATAATTGATCTAATCCATATGATTTAAATTTTACTTGCCAAATTTTTGTTGATGTCCAAGAGGCGTCTCCAGCCCAGTATTCGCCCTTACCATTTCCATTCTTATCAAATAGCGAAGCAATTCGAGGGTTCGCCAAGTCAGCAAAAGATGATATTTTATCGGCTAAATAATATGGAACAAACATTCCTTGTGTGCCATTGTAGGGTTTATTTACTGCAACCGTATTGTTTTCCTCAACATATCTTTTCCAATTATTGAGTTGTACTGGCATCCAAATATCTGGGTGTACGTCAATTGATCCGTCACCTTTATCCATAGATGCAAATACGATTGAGCCATCTGAAGCACCTTTAATGATTTCTGCTTCACCACCCATTGGCCCTGTTATAATTGCTTGGATTACATGGCCAATTGCATTGGCACCAGTCCATGTTAAGTCTGCAATTGTAATTTTTTCATCTTGAGCAAATGAAGTTGTTGCAGTTATGATAAATACTAATGTTGTTAAAAGTTTTTTCATTTTGTCTAAACCGATTTCCTCATTAACTAACTAAGCTTGGTGTTATTATGGTAGTTGAATTCACGTTTTTATTCGTTACCTTTATATGATGGTCAAACATCAAAGTGAATAATACAATACGAATACTTTTAATTAAAATTTTTTTACATATCAAAATTTGAAAATAGGATCTTGTAAATGTCTAATCATTGGGAAAAGAAATTATATGAAAATTTTGAGATTAAGGCTTCTTTAAAAAGTTTAGATGGTGAATTTGATTTAAATTTTCTAGCACACTCTAATGATGGTAAATATGTGATGAAAGTTATGAGGATTGGTTGCCATGCTGATCTTATTAATATGCAATGTGCTGCAATTCGTTTGCTAGAAGGGAAAAACCTTTGTACTCCTGAAATTATTCCAACAAATTCAGGAGCTGATTTTGCATCTATAAATGACGAGAAAGGTAATTTAAGGCTAGTATGGGTTATTAAAGCTAAAAGTGGAATTTGTTATTCAGGAGTTGAGCCTAGATCTGAAGACTTTATTAATGATCTGGGTTCAAAAATAGGTGAAATTGATAATGCTTTAAAACAATTTGATCATCCATATTTGGACAGAGATTTTAAATGGAACTTGATGAAATCAGATTGGATTTCAGATCATCTAGACTTGATCAGTGATAATAAAAGAAAAGATATAATAATTAGTATTATTGAAGAATATCAATCAATTCTGCATGAGGCTAGAAAACTACCTCATTTTGCTATTCATAATGACTTAAATGATTACAATATACTTGTTACATCGGACGATCATGATGGTGTTCTTGTTTCTGGGATAATTGATTTTGGTGATATGGTTAGATCCCCCCATGTATGTGAACTGGCTATTGCGTGTGCTTACATAGTACTCGATCAAGCTAATCCTATTAAAATAATAGCCAATCTAGTCGCTGCCTATCATAAGAAAAACCAATTAAAAGAAAAAGATTTAGATTTACTTTTTATATTCTTAAAAATGAGATTGGCTGTAAGTGTCATCAATTCTACAATGATGGCAAAAGAAAATCCCGATGACCCTTATATTACGATCTCTCAAGGACCTGCATGGCGTTTCTTAGAGCAAGAATTTGATCCAAATATCGTTCTTGCAAAGCTACGCATAGCTTGTGGTTTTGAGGTTGTAAAAAATTCAAAACGCATATTAGCATACTTGAACAAAAATTGCGGCAACTTTTCTAATATATTCAATTGTGATTTAGTTCATGCTCCAATGGTTGATTTGTCAGTTTTTGGCACAGTCATTCCGGAAAACCCCTTTAATTTAACTTTAAATGAAGCAACAAAGATTGGTGCAGATATAAATGTAGATTATTGGTTGGGGTTTTGGGGTGAACCTAGATTAATATATACATCGCACGAATTTCGAACAGGAAAATATAATAATTCAAATAGGCGCTCTATTCATCTTGGTATAGATATATTTACGAATAGTGGACACAAAATTAGTGCACCGCTTCACGGCATTGTTAGAACTGTAGAAAATCGTAAGTCCCACCTTGACTATGGCGGGATTGTTATTTTGGAACACTCAAATAATCATGGGGATAAATTCTATTCTTTGTACGGTCATTTAAACCCAAGTGTTGTAGATGAACTTTTAGTTGGGCAAACTATAGAAAAAGGTGAAGTTTTTTGCGAACTAGGAAGCAGTAATAATAATGGGGGCTGGGCTCCACACTTGCATCTTCAATTATCATTATCTTTGGACTGTATGGATAGTAATTGGCCTGGTGTTGCTGATCCTGATGAGATGAATTTTTGGGGAAAAATATGCCCAAATCCTGCATCTCTTTTAAATTTACCAGACAATAAAACTCATTATAAAAAAATTGATGAAAAAGTTATTTCAGAAAAGAGAAAAAATAATTTTGGCAGTAACCTGAAATTATCATATGAAAATCCATTAATGTTTGGCCGCGGGTGGAAACATTATTTATTTGATCAAATGGGTAGGACATATTTAGACGCTTACAATAATGTGCCTCATGTTGGGCATTGTCATCCTAGGATTCAGAAAATCGCTGCAAAGCAATTACAACAATTAAATACTAACACACGCTATCTTCATCCTAAATTAACTGAGTTTTCTAATCTTATTTTAGATACAATGCCAAATGAACTAAATGTGTGTTATTTTGTCAATTCTGGTTCAGAGGCAAATGAACTTGCCCTACGTTTGGCGCGAACAGCTACTAATGGGACAGACATTATCACGCCGGACCATGGTTATCATGGCAATACAAATGCAGCAGTTGAAGTATCTGCATATAAATTCAATAAACCTAATGGTATTGGTCGTAAGCCTTGGGTGCATTTAGTTGAACTTGCAGATGACTTTCGTGGCCAGTTCCGTCGTTCGGATCCAAATCGAGCAAATAAATATGCAAATTTAATTGATGATGCATTAGATGAAATAAAACTAAGAGATGGAAAACTTGCAGGTTTTATATCTGAAACTTTTCCCAGTGTTGGTGGGCAAATTATTCCACCTGATGGATATCTGATTGAGGTATATAAAAAGATAAAAAATGCAGGTGGTATTTGTATCGCAGATGAAGTTCAAACTGGCTTGGGTCGTTTGGGTAGTTTTTTCTATGGCTTCGAACAACAAAACGTACTGCCAGATATAGTTGTTCTAGGTAAACCCATTGGAAATGGTCATCCAATTGGAGTTGTGGTCACAACTAAAAAAATTGCAAAGAAATTTGATAATGGTATTGAATTTTTTTCAACCTTTGGTGGCTCCACTTTGTCATGTGCAATAGGTGCTGAGGTTCTTAAAATAATTCATGATGAAAAATTACAAAACAATGCCTTTTTGAGGGGTAAGCGTTTACTCAATGGTTTGAAAAAGCTTCAAAAAGAACACTGTTTAATTGGCGACGTACGCGGCTTTGGGCTTTTTGTAGGTGTTGAGATGATTGTAGATAATAAGTTAAGCCCTGCAACCCGAATAGCAGCCTATATTGTAAATAGAATGAAAGAAAAGCGTATACTGATTGGTGTTGAAGGACCTTCAGATAATATATTAAAAATACGGCCGCCATTAACAATTAATGATGATGATATTGATTGTATTTTGATTTCATTGGAAGAGTGTTTAAATGAAGTTAAAATGTTTACTTCGTAAGTAATATTTCATCTAAAGCGTAACCAAAGCCACGGACTGTTTTTATTACCTCAACGTCACTTACGACTTTAATAGCTTTAC
>Ga0228627_1000025_pt1 | contig 113641 bp, 96 predicted proteins | sample 33DmetaG_FD_190483 | JGI IMG/M metagenome (GOLD analysis project Ga0228627, IMG submission 190483) | Seawater microbial communities from Monterey Bay, California, United States - 33D | ecosystem: Environmental > Aquatic > Marine > Coastal | place: USA: California | collected 2016-09-28 | reverse complement strand
CCAACGAATTATCTGTAATGGTAAGTTTGTCTAAGGGAGAAGCTTATCAGATTGAAATAACTGATCTACAAGGAGCCAAAGTGCATCACGAAAATCATACATTTACTAATGGTATTCACAAGTTAAAAACCTCTGAATGGGACAGTGGTATGTACATCCTTCAAGTTGCTTCTGACCAAGGTAGAAAGTTTGTGAAGGTGATGAAGAAGTAAAGCAAAAAATTAAATTAAAATTTATTGGAAGGTGGCTATTTATGAAAATAGCCACCTTTATTATTTTAAAAGAGGGCTAATCAATGGCTAGACTATCGCTTGGTAATTTTATTATTGGAAATTGCTCTTTGGCGAGTGCACTTGAAGCGGTTTATTTCAGCGTCACGCTTTTTAACGTGTTTTTGGCTTACACCGCTATTGACACGTTTTCTCCATAGATTAAACGAGCTTCTTTTTAGCTCTTTTCGCATCAATTGAATCGTTTGGGATTCTGATATGCCAAATTGGTAAGATATTGCCTCAAATGGTGTGCGGTCTTCCCAAGCCATTTCAATAATTCTATCTATGTCGGAGTCATTAAACATATAATGATAAAACATTACAAAAAGCCTCAATGTTCATTGAGTTCTGATATTTTTAATTATTTACGTAGAGCGTATTCCCTTGTTTTGTAAGTCTGTAAGTCTTTAAATTACAACGAGCTGGACCACTCAAATAAAGGCTGTTAAAATCATAAATCGATCCACAACATGGTGTAAATGTGGTGTCTTTTTGTTGACCACAGATTAGTTGGAGCGTGTTTTCATCTAGAAAAACTTGAGCACAATCAGCATCTGACTGGTAAGGGCATGTCCGCTCAATCGCATAGTAAATGTCATCAAAATTATGAATTAAGTATATCCCCCGGTTCCCTTGATCAATCGTCATGTACTCCCCTAATGTTTGTAATTTAAAATATTCGGGTAAGTCCATGTTAATCGTAATATTAACTGCTTGGTTTGGAATAAAACAATCGCCTGTAAAAGGATCGTCAGGCTTACAAGCCTGTTGAGTGCAAATGGATAAAAGGACTAATATTAAAAAAGACTTATTCATCATAAGTATAAAAACCTTGACCTGATTTTCGCCCATAATACCCAGCCTGTACCTTTTTTTGTTGAATTCTATTGGGTCTAAATTTTTGATCGTAATTGAATAGCTTATACATAGACTCCGTTACCGAAAGATTGGTTTCCACCCCAATTAAATCCATCAATTCAAATGGTCCCATTTTGAACCCTAAACTTCTTATTAAGTCGTCTATTACATCATGTGAGGCAACATTTTCTTCTAAAACCTTAAGCCCCTCAACATAAAAGTGTCTTGCAACTCGATTGACGATAAACCCTGGAGCATCGGCAGCAATAATAAACCTTTTTTGGATGGAGGTAACGTAATCAATCGCTTGTTCTAGAACTTTAGAATCAGTTTGCTCTGCACGAATGACTTCTACCAGCTTCATGATGTGTGCAGGATTAAAAAAGTGAATTCCAACCATTTGACTTGGATACTTAAATCCAGCTGCTATTTGGGTAAGTGGTATGGAAGATGTGTTGGATGCGTATATAGTATTCTCTTTGTTGATTTCTGCAAGATCTTCAAAAACGTTGAGCTTTACGTCTATGTTTTCAACAATTGCTTCTATGACTAAGTCCACCTTAACATCGGCAATGCTATTTGAATATTGGATGAGTTTTTGACAAGATTCTTTGTCTCGATTATTGATTTTTTTTAGATCAATAGCCTTACTTAGATTCTTGTCTATTGCGTTTCTAGCCACCTCAAGCATTTCATGATTTATATCAAACAATACAACTGAATGACCTGCCATTGCGGAAACCTGAGCAATGCCCCTTCCCATAACTCCTGCTCCTATTACTCCAACTTTCATCGGGGCTAATATCCTAATTTATGAACGTTAAAACAACCGATACACTTTATTATGACGTACTATCAAAACTATTTTCTAATATACGATCGAGGTATTTTAAAAGGAAAAGAAGTTATTTTACTTGTTTTAATATTCTGATAATTTAATTCCATTTGGAAATTTTCTTCAGTTTGTTGAATAGCTATAGTTACCAATTGAGGCAATAAGCCAATTTCATCAATAAGCTCATATTGACTGTAATTAATCTTGGCATGCTGACTAGTATCTTGACCAACAAGGTCCGATTGAAAAGTCCGAAACTCTGAATTGAATTGAATTAAATTTTTTGTGAGTCCCTCTCGGGCTAAAAGCATATTCTTCTCATTTGTAATGTAGCGATTCTGATGAAAAACCGCATTACCAAGCAGCATGTTTTGTACCTGATTTATTTGTGGTTTAAAACCTAAATATTGTTCTAATATTTGATGATCATAAGCCATGTATTCTTGAAGCACAGAATTCACCATAAAAAAACTGTCTCTTGTAATTAGTGCATTGATTCCAAAGCCAAAAAGACTAAACTTGGCCCATATGATACTGTCTTTCTTCATTTTAATATGAAGGGAAACATTTGTGGTTTTATCACCGTCAGTAATTGAGGATCGCCCTCTTAATTCAACATAATCTGAATCAAACTGACTATCCCAATAGGACTTAATTGTGGACGCTGAAACATCAATTGATTTTGTCTTTTGAATTGAACGACAAGAACTTGAAAAGATTAAAAAACAAATTAGCAAAAGATAAATAAAGGTATTGTTATTCATGTAAATCTTTAATTTTTAAATCCAGTTGTTCCACCATCATTTGGTTCCCCATAGATTCATAAATCACCTTTTTTTGTTGATAGTACTTTTTATTATTGGGATTAATTAATATGGCGTTATCTATAAACGATAGAGCTTTGGTTGTATTCTTTTTCAGAAACCAAATTTCAGCTTTTGTAGCAATTAAATCTGGGTTTTTTGGCTGAAAAATTAGAGCTTTTTCTATGGTATTTAATGCTTTATCTAATTGACCACCTTGAATTATTAAAAGATGACTGTATGCACGAAGTCCTAAAATGTGATTTGGGTCAATGGATAATACTGCATTTAATAATTGAGACGATTTCTTGTATTGTCCTAATTTAAAATATGACTGACCTTTTGCTACCATTAAATCCGTTTTATCACTTTGATCCACAGCAAAATCTAAGCCTTCATTTGCTGTTTTTAGAGCACTTTCATATTCTGATAACTCGATTAAAGCTTTACTTTTTATGAAATAAAGCCTAGCAATATTTGGAAAAAGATAAAGTGCTTTATTTACATTTTTTAATTGTTGACGATAATCAAATAAATGTTCGTCTAAATAAATAATCTTCTTCCATATAGCATAACTTACCGAGTCTCTCTCTAGTGCTTTTCTGGTGTATATGCGAGCTAACTTGTAATCTTTCAATGCAATATGCATATCTGCTAAGAAAAAATATACTTCTGATTCTGAAGGGTAACTTTTTAATAACGTAGCTGACAACTCCTTCAAATCACTTTTCTTTTTACTATCTGATTTTACGGCTTTAAGAAGTGGGCTTAATGCTTGCAACTTAGTGTCTAAATTGATGTCATCGCTTTCTAGTGATTTTTTTAGATACTTGAATGATTTACTATCGTCTTTGCCTAGATAAATTAAATATAATGCAAAATTTGCCTTACCTGAGGTTGAGTCAATTTCTATTATTTCATTCAGAACAGTTATTGCCTCATCTACTTGTTTGTTCCGCAGGTAAATATCAGACATTCGACCCAAGTAAATTATTTTTTTGGGATACTTTATTGAAATGCGTCTCAGCTCTTCAATGGCTTTCTCTATTTCGCCCATTGAAGAAAAAATAGATTCAAGCTTCATTGAGGAAGCATGCTCTATCCCGAAATGATCTTGCATATTTTGAAGAACCAATGTTGCTTTGTCATAAGATCGAATCCTTGAATAGGCATCCGCAGCTCTTAGATAATTAGATCGTTCATCAGGTTCAAAGGTGGTCATTTCTGAAAAAACAGCAGCAGATTGAGCAAACATTCCAAGTTTAGTGTATGATTTGGCTACCAAGTTAAAATACCACGCATTATACTCAGTATTATTAAGCACCGCTTTTTGGGAATAGTCAAGTGCTAAGAGATAATTTTTTTGTTCGTAGTTTAACACTGAGAGTTCATACATACATGCGTGGCATGATGAATTAAGTCTCAAGGCCTCTGAATAAAGCGTTAATGCTTTTTCTCGATTGTTTAGTATCTTTTGTTTTGATGCATCAAAAAATACTTTATCAAATGCTTTTTGCTGATTGTAACTAAGAGACTGGGGCAGGTTCTGGGTTTGATCTACTGTTTTACATCCAACCCCAAATAAAAACGTAACAAATAATATTTGGGTTAGGAATTTCAATCTTTTTGAGTGGAATAATCGCTCAGACTAAGCTCTTTTGCCGACCCATCATACTCAACAAAATTACCGATCATTGAATTCTTCATAGATGCATTTTGAATATGGGCATTGCTGTATACGATTGTATTTTCTATTGTACTATTTTCAATCACTGATCCGTCTCCAATACTCACATATGGGCCAACTTTTGCGTTGATTAACCTGACGTTTTCACCTATAAAACAGGGTTTAATTATCTCTGAGCCTTCATTTGTAATTTTATCAGATACCAATTGTTCGTCAGATATGTTTGCTAAAACTCGCTGATTGGTGTTAATTGTAGCGTTTTTGTTTCCACAATCCCACCATTCTTCTACTTTACCTGGAACAAACTTGCACCCTTGATTTTTAAGACTATCTAAAACGTTGGTTAATTGATACTCTCCTTTTTCTCGTATATCATTATCTAGCAAATATTCAATTTCACGAAGAACTGACGCTCCATCTTTGAAATAATAAATTCCAATAATTGCTAAATTAGATTCTGGGTTATCTGGTTTTTCAACAAAGTCAATGATGGTTCCTTCACCATCCAACTGAACAACTCCAAATGCTCTTGGATCCTCAACCTCTTTTACCCAAATCGTTCCATCCACACTAGCGTCTAATTTAAAATCTGCTCTAAATAATGTGTCAGCAAACGCAACAATTACATTGCCTTCTAAAGCTTGTTTAGCTTGATATATCGCATGGGCCGTTCCCAATGCCTCGTGCTGAACATTAATAGACCCCTTTGCACCAAGTTTAGCTGCAACATCCAATAAATGAGCTTGAATTTCTTTTCCAAAAAATTGCTCACTAGGACCAACTATAAATGCAATTTCATTCAATGGTTCATTCACCACTTTAGCAATGTCCTCTACTAATCTTTGTACGATTGGTTTCCCTGCTACGTGTAATAATGGCTTTGGTACGGTTAAGGTATGTGGCCTCATTCGTTTTCCAATTCCAGCCATTGGTATAATTATATTCATTACTCGTTTATTTTTTTAAATTCCTGTATGTCCATATCCTCCTTCACCTCGTTCAGTTTCATCTAAGCTATCGGTTAGTGTAAAAGATATTTGTTCGTATTTTGAAATAACCATTTGGGCTATTCTGTCTCCATTCTTAATTACAAAATCAACATTTGAGTGATTGATTAATGCAATTTTTAATTCGCCTCTGTAGTCAGCATCTATTGTTCCTGGACTATTTATAATTGTAATACCGTACTTAAAAGCTAAACCACTACGTGGACGAATTTGTGCTTCATAACCCTCTGGTAATGCAATATGCAATCCTGTGCCTATGAGTTTTCGATCATTCGGTTTTAGCACTAAATCAGATGATAAAAAAGCACATAAATCAACTCCTGCAGACTGCTTGGTCTGGTACTTAGGTAACGGATTGTTACTTTTATTGATGACTGGCAGATTTATCATTCAGCTGGCAAATTTATTATTTTCTTATTCTTAAGTTCATCCAAAAACCAATAGATATATACACTGCTATAAACAGTAGATTGATTAACACAGACTGTAGTCCACTCAGCATTATAAAATCTGAAAATAAATACATACCAACTGCTGTTATTAATAACATTAAAATCCTGCTAATATTATACTGAACTGGGTAATAATATTGCCCCACCATATAACTAATTATTGTCATCAAAAAATAGGCAACTAATGTTGTATATGCTGCAGCCTTAAATCCATAAATTGGAACATAAATTAAAAGAAGAATCACCGTTGTGATTGCACCGACCAATGAAATTAGTGCTCCTAGTTTTGTTTTGTTATTCAGCTTATACCAAATACTCAAATTAAAGAATATTCCTAAAAATAGGTTTGCTAATAAAAGTACCGGGACAATAGTTAAGGCATCTGGATGATTAAAGTATTCTGCTTTTTTTATCAGTAAATGTGCTATCTCACTCTTAAATAAGGAAGTTGATAGAAATATAAATCCGCAAGCAAAAACAAACCAATTCATGATTGAAATGTAAGATTGTTTAGCATCATTTTTATCTGCTTGATCAAAAAATAATGGCTCTGCTGCATAACGGAAAGCTTGAATAAAAATAGTCATAACCATGCTCAGTCGATAAAACGTCCCATACACCCCTATTTCATATTTTGCTGAAGCGTCTGGCAACAACTTACTCATAGAAATTCGATCAAATGTTTCGTTAACCATTCCAGCAAATCCCAAAATGACAAGCGGCCAAGCATAACTAATCATTCGCTTCCAAAGTGAGAAATTTGGTGTTCCAAAATGGGACCATATGTCACTAGACAATAATAGAAACTCCACCGAACTTGCTATTAAATTTGAAATAAATACATATTCAATACTTCTCATATTTCCGCTGATACCTGGATAGTAAACAATGAAAAATATATTTAAACCAACATTAACTAGAATCCCTATACTTTTGACCAACGCAAACTTCTTTGACTTGTTTAGATATCGAAGTAGTGCATAGGGAATCGATTTTAATGTATCAATTGCAAGAATCAAAACAAACCAAATGACATAAGAAACGTGATTAGAGTAGCCCACAAAATCAGCAATTTGATTTCGTTTGATTACCATCAGTATGGTAAACATAAGAGTAATCAACCCCACGGAAAAAATAGCTGTGGCAAAGACATCTTTATACTGTTTTCTCTCTCTTGAGAAATTAAAAAATGCTGTTTCCATTCCATGTGGAAGAACTACAAAAAAGAATGCTGCATACGCATAAAACTCTACTTGAGGTGCCAACAGCTCCGGAGTAAAATACGCAGCAAAAAAGAAAATTAATATAAAATTGATAAACCTGCCTACTATGCTGGGTATCCCATAAATTGCTGTATCACTTGCAAGTTTTCGAATTATACTCATTTACTACAAATCTATTCGAGATCATCAGAAGGCTATACACACCCTACTTTGACTTGTCTAATGTGTAGGTTATCTGAAACCTTACGCACCTTGGAGCAGCTATATCTGCAGGACGAATGATGTATTCTCGATTACTGATATTGTTTATAATAACATTGGTATCCCAATGCGATGAAACCCTATAGCCAATGCGACCATTCAGCAATACGTGTTCTGACAAATTTTTATCCTGCGATTCTTGTACACCAGGTACTAATACTAAAAATGCCCCGTCAATATTTTGAACGCTAGACTGATAAGTCGCACCAAAACCCAAATGCCATTTTTTATATGTAGCCATGAGATCGGCCTTGATTAAATGCTGGGGTCTATATTTTAGAACATCGTTTGTTGTATCAGAGCTTGTGTTTCGATAAGTAGCGTTTTGTTCAATCACTTTCAAGGGTTCCAATGCTCGAGATTTGGAATATGTATAACCCACAAAACCCTGAAACTTCACTTCCTTAAATTTTCCATCAAATAATAAGTTTGATTCTACACCTTGAACCGATGTTTTCCCTGTATTAAGTGTTTTAAAGCCTATACCAAAAGTTGGAGGCTCAATGGGTCCCCATTGACCAAAAGTAAACTCCATCATGTTCTCAAACTTCATTTGGAAAACAGCCACGTCCAACATCAAATTCAATTTTTTAACTCTAAATCCTTGTTGGATGCCTAGCTCTAAATTCGTTCCAGTTTCTGAAACTAAATTATTGCTTGGGAAAACACTTACTTGACCAGCACTCGTTAAAATAAAAGATTCTGCAATGCTTGGAAATCGATATCCCTGTCCAAAGCTTGACCTGATAAACGTGTATTTGGCTGCCTCATAATTCAACCCTGCTCTAAATACTGGCCTGCCCTCATCTTTTTCATCTAAAATAAAATGCTCATACCTCGCACCCCCCGACAATTTTAACTTATTCCATTGACGATCTAGTTGAACATAAGATGCGTAATTTTCAGAAGTATGATCTCCAGAATACAACGGAGATTTAGAATTTGTTTTTGAAGCAAGTATACCGCCTATAACATTAAAATTACTCGTTGAGGGTGAGAAACTTACTTGATATTCCGCAAACAATAAATCTGATTTATTCGACTGATCCATTGCATTATCTCCATTGTCAACATCGTTATTTATACCCAAAAAACGCGTATTTAAACTGTGAGAAAAGCTACCCTTTTGCCATTTAATATAGGGGTCTATGGAGATTCTGTCTGTCAAATTTATAGTTGGAAGGCTATCCGCAACGGTATAACCTAAATCCAATGATTCCCACAACAAGAAGCTCCCTGATTTTCCCTCTTGATAAGACGCATTAATACCATATACAAGGTTATGTTTAGCAACAGTTTTTCTTAACCCAATGTTAACTCTACCTCGTCTATCAAAATCGCTCATTTTGTAGCTTTCGTCATCCAATAAATTTACGCCTAAAGTAACACCAAGCCCTTCATATACACCTGTATGGTAGACCGTAAGATTGGATATTGTATTCCGTTTATTTCCTTGAAAATGTAAAGATTTTCTTTTGGGCAAAACATAAAATCCCCTTGAAAGGGATAGTTGAGTATATGGGTCTGTAGTAGGTTTTCTTGTTTTGATATGAATAATTCCATTGAGAGCAGAGCTTCCATAAATAACAGAACTTGCCCCTTTGATAATTTCTACTCCCGAAACACCCTCTGTGGGCATAAAAGACCACAATGGAGAACTGGCATCCCCAGATAACAGAGGTACACCATCCACCAACACTCCAACCCTCGAACCTGCTCCATAACTCCATCCACTACCTCCTCTTATAATTGGCTGATTATCAACTACTTGGACGGCATTGATCCGTTCGATACTCTCACTTACATTAGTGGGAGCTGTATTTTGAATAAGATCTGGACTGATGATACTCATAGAAATTGTTGCCTTCTTTAGTTGCGAGGCACGTTTATTCTCACTTACAACAATCGTATTTAGTAGATCAGATTCATCACTTAGCGTAATCCATTGATTCTTTGAACTTACAAATCGGTTTTCATATCCCATCTGTTGAACAATTAAAACATTGGTATCTGCACTAAAATCAAAAAATCCAGACTCATTTGAAATTGATATTATCCGTTGAGTTTTGGGGTGTATAAACTGAGCCCCAACAATGGATTCGTTCGAAGAATTTTTAACTATGCCATTGAATTTAAACACCGTTTGTGAATGTCCACAAAATGTAAAAATCACCAACAGACCTTGCAGAAATAGACGCTTAAGCATAAATTCGTTACTTCACAAATGTATTTAAACCCAGCTATAATGAAAAAAATATACTTAACACTGATTCTTTTAGGGGTAATAATGAGTCCCATTTTTGGACAAGTTTGCACGCCAGATAATAGCATAACAAAATCAGGAGTTTATCCTGATCAACCCGACACAGCATACGCTGATCAGGCTTATGATTTTAGTTTTCAGATACTTTCCATTAAAGATACTGCAGTGGTTTACCTCGGGCAAAACGTTACTGCCGATATTGACTCTGTTAAGGTAGATGCAGTTATCGGTCTACCTAATAATTTTGAGTACGCATGTAACCCTAGTCGATGTGCCTTTACATACAAAGCTGTTGGATGTATTAACTTGAAGGGAAATCCAACACCTGACCAAGTTGGGGTTTATGAAATTAAAATTGCGACTACTGCCTATGCAAGTGCCTCTTTAGGCATAGGACCTCCATTAAAACTTCCTGTAGCAGACACAACAGAGGGATACAAGCTTGTAATCAGAGGCGATGGGTCGGCGTCTATTTATGAGAACGCAATAGAAAATTCTGTGAATGTATACCCTAACCCATCATCAAATGGTGTGTTCATGCTTAAGGCAAAGACACCTCTAACATCAATAGAAGTCATAGATATTAGAGGTAAAAAAGTGAATTTCTCAAGACACGATACGAACAACACCCTTGTTTTAGATCTTTGTGATACACCCCGGGGAATCTATGTTTTAAAAATAAATGTAAACAACAAACAAGTTGTCAAAAGGATAGTTCATTAGGTTGTAATACAGATGTAAAAGATAAAGATTATCTTTGCACCATCCAAATTATGACAACCCAACTGGCAAAACAACCTACCATTTCTAAATCAGAGTTTATTGATCAAGTTATCAGTGACTACCGAATTGCATATAGTAGTCGTATTGCTTCCTTAACTGGAAGAAAGGAAGTTTTAACTGGAAAAGCAAAATTTGGAATCTTCGGTGACGGAAAAGAAGTAGCTCAAGTTGCCATGGCACGGTTCATGGAAAATGGCGATTTTAGAGCTGGATACTATCGTGACCAAACACTCATGTTTGCATTAGGTCTGAGTGATATTCAAAAGTTTTTTGCTCAATTATACGCTCATCCAGATAAGGACCAAGAGCCAAGTAGTGCAGGTAGAAGTATGAATGGTCACTTCAGTACACGAATGCTTGACGATAATGGAAATTGGTTGAAGCAAACCGACCGAATTAACATATCCTCTGACATATCTCCAACAGCTAGTCAAATGCCTCGAGTGCTTGGTTTAGCATTTGCCTCTAAAATATATAAAAGCAACAAGGACCTGCACACTTATTCTGATTTCTCAAATCAAGGAAATGAAATAGCCTGGGGAACTATTGGAAATGCCAGTACATCCGAGGGACATTTTTGGGAAAGTATCAACGCTGCTGGTGTTATGCAAGTGCCTATGTTAGTGAGCATATGGGATGATGAATATGGAATCTCCGTTCATGCAAAACATCAAACTACAAAACAAAACCTTACTGCAATATTATCTGGTTTTAAAACAGATAAATTCGGAACAGGAATAGAGCTTATAACAGTTAATGGCTGGGACTACCCTTCACTTTTAAATGCCTATAAAAAAGCATCTGAAGTTTGTAGGAAGAAGCATACACCTGTTGTTATTCACGTGAAAGAAATGACCCAACCTCAAGGGCATAGCACCTCAGGTTCACACGAAAGATACAAATCGAAAGACAGGCTTGCTTGGGAGACTGATCACGATTGTATTGCGAAAATGAGAGCTTGGATGATCGATAGTAAATTGTCAACTGACAAAAAGCTATCCGAGCTTGAAAAAGAAATTGAATTGGATGTAAAAGAAGCTAAGAAACTAGCTTGGGCAACATTCAGAAATGAAATTAAAGAAGAAGCTAATGAGGCTATTCAATTATTAAAAGCTGTTAACACCTCAATTGCTCAGAAACTCCAAGAATCAATTGATCCCGGACGAAAAGATATTCTGAAAGCCTTGCATGAAGCTATTCGTCAAAATTTAGGGAATCCCGCAATTATAGAACTTGAAGGTTTTTATAAATCTTACTTAGAAAAATATCAAAATATATACAGTAGTCACTTACATAGTGAGTCGGATAAAAGAGCTACTAATATTCCTGAGGTAAAACCAGAATATAGCCATGATTCCATTGAATTAAACGGCTTTGAAATACTGAATAAAACATTTGATACATTACTTGCAAAACACCCTGAAATTATTGCCTTTGGTGAGGATGTGGGTAAAATAGGGGATGTAAATCAAGGTTTTGCTGGACTTCAAGAGAAACACGGCGAAAACCGAGTAATGGATATGGGTATTCGAGAAAATACCATTGTTGGTCAAGCGATTGGTGCTTCTTTAAGAGGACTAAGACCAATTGCTGAAATACAATACCTTGACTATCTTTTGTACGGAATCCAAACTATGAGTGACGATATTGCCACCATTCAATACCGAACCAAGGGAGGGCAGAAATATCCGTTAATTATCCGCACTAGAGGACATAGATTGGAAGGTATATGGCACAGTGGATCTCCCATGGGAATGATTCTAAATGCTGTTAGGGGTATGCATGTATTAGTACCTAGAGATATGACTCGGGCTGCAGGTTTTTACAATACCATGATTCAATCGGATGAACCCGCATTAATCATTGAGTGTTTGAATGGCTATCGATTAAAAGAAAAGTTACCCTCAAACATTGATCGTTTTACAATACCTGTTGGTGTACCTGAAGTATTAAACGAAGGAACTGACGTGACTATAGTAACTTATGGTAGTTGCGTAAGAATTGCTCAGGAAAGTATTGTCATGCTCGATGAAAAAGGCATTTCAGTTGAACTTATTGATGTGCAATCTCTTTTACCATTTGACATCAATCATTCCATTGTTGAATCCATTAAAAAGACAAATCGAATTGTATTTATGGATGAGGACGTCAAAGGAGGTGCAACTGCATTTATGATGCAAAAAGTTCTTGAAGAACAAGGAGGGTATCGCTATTTAGATGGCGAACCCAAAACATTGACTTCTCAAGATCATAGACCAGCATACGGAACAGACGGAGATTATTTTTCAAAATCAAATGCTGAAGAATTATTTGATGTCGTGTACACGCTTATGAATGAGAGCAATCCATCGCGTTATCCTAAATAAAAAAACCGTTCTCTATTCTTTGTATTTTAACCGCCCTATTAATCGTGTATTTTCGATTATTAGTGATATTCAGGCAAACGACCCTAGTCCTTCGTGTTTCTAATTTTTTATACTTGTTTTCACGAAACATAAAGAAATCACCTGTGGGTAATTGATCTAAAAGAACGCCTTGTACGCAATCATAAATAGCAAATGCTCGTTCTAAATTTACATTAACTCCGCTACATGCTTTTGGGTTTTTTAACTCACTTTTAACGGCCTGAAGAATGTAATTGTCAACCGAAAACTCTTCATCCATTTCGAAGTAATCATACAGTTTTTTGAAATTATATTTCCATTCTACCCCATGAGGCTTAACTTGATTTTTATGTTGTACAAATGTCTCTAGATGAGCAAGTTCGTGTATTAATGTAAATAGAAATCTAAAAGAATTTGAATCTTGATTGATGGTAATTGATTGCTTTATGCCTAGTTGACGAAAATCACCACGCTTTGTTTTTCGTGGTCGAGTAATTCTTAAAGTACAATTATGACGAGCAGTATAATCAATAATCGCTTCTGCCTTTTTGGTCGGCAAGTGTTTTTCTAAATACTCAAGAACACTCACTTATTTTAATACACCCAATAAGGATTCAGCAGCTTTTACTTTCTGGCCAATTTCAACATTAATCTCCGTACCTACAGGAACAAAGACATCAACACGAGACCCAAATTTAATAAAGCCCATCTCATTTCCTTGAGTTGCTTTGTCATTAGGTTTTACATACCAACGTATCCTTCTGGCAACTGCACCAGCAATTTGTCTGAATAACACTTCCACACCTTGATCGGTTTTTATAACAGTTGTTGTTCTTTCATTCTCGGTACTTGACTTAGGGTGCCATGCTACCAAATATTTACCTGGATGATATTTAAAATAATTCACAATGCCTGAAATAGGATTTCTATTAACGTGAACATTAAGTGGTGACATGAAGATTGATAATTGAATACGTTTATCCTTAAAGTATTCGGACTCTTCAACTTCCTCAATAACAACTACTTTTCCATCACAAGGACTAACAACACCGTTTTGAGTCTTGTCAGAAAAGCGTGGTGGATTTCTAAAAAATCGTATAATAAGTATATAAAATACTAATACTGGAATAAAGATGAGAGCCAGCAACCAGCTTTGTGAAATTACGGAAGATAAGCCGTAAACAATCCCAACTAAAATAAGGGTGGATATAAAGATAATTTTATATCCTTCTCTGTGTAAATTCATTATTAATCTTAAAAAATTCCTCTTAACGAAGAAGTATCTGCTACTTTCTTAATCGAAACAATATAGGCTGCAGTTCTCATGCTACACTTATGCCTCCTAGCAACTTTATAAACATTATCAAATGCTTGTTTCATCACACGATCAGCACGTCTATTCACTCGTTCCTCTGTCCAAAAATAACCCAATCTATTTTGAACCCACTCAAAATACGAAACAGAAACACCTCCAGCATTGGCTAATATATCTGGCACAACCATGATACCATTTTGTTCAAGAATATCATCAGCGGTAGATGCTGTTGGGCCATTTGCTCCTTCCACAATAAGCTTTGCTTTAATTCTTGCTGCATTTTCTTCTGTAATTTGATTTTCTAATGCTGCTGGAACTAAGATGTCTACATCAAGTTCAAGAAGTTCGTCATTTGAGATCATCTTACCTGCTTTGTATCCTTCTAAACTTTTGTGCTTAGTTACATATTTAATTGCTTCCTCAATATCTAACCCATCTGGGTTGTAATAAGCCCCAGAAATATCTGAAATAGCAACGACAGTTACTCCTTGTCTTTCAATGAGTTTCGCAGAAATAGAGCCCACGTTTCCAAAACCTTGAACGGCACATGTTGATTCTGAAGGGTTCATCTTTAGCTTAGCCATTGCACTTCGTGCCGAAACCATTACTCCTCGACCTGTAGCCTCAACTCTACCCAAAGAACCACCAAGAACTAATGGTTTACCGGTAACTACTGCAGGTGATGCTTGTCCAGAAAGCTTTGAATATTCATCCATCATCCATGCCATTGTTTGCGGGTTTGTTCCCATGTCTGGAGCTGGAATATCGCGTTCTGGTCCAATGACATCTCTCATTGCTCCAACAAAAGCTCTTGTTAAACGCTCTAACTCACCTTGTGACATTTCGCGTGGATCACATTGAATTCCACCCTTTCCACCACCATATGGGATACCGACTACTGCACACTTCCATGTCATCCATGCTGCAAGTGCTTTTACTTCATCTAAATTAACCCCCATTGAATAGCGTATTCCGCCTTTACTTGGACCTAATTTTGAAGAATGAATAACACGATAACCTTGAAACACCTGCACTTTACCATTATCCATGGTAACAGGTAAACTGACTATAACGGCTTTTTCTGGAGATTTCAATGCATTGTAAGTGGATTCGTCAAGACCTAAAATTTTAGCTGCCTCGTCAAATCTTTCCATCATAGACTCCAGCGGATTAGAGTGGTCCGTTATGGGAGCTGGTTCTTTGAACTTTAATTTCATTTTTTTAAAGTTTAATATATAATATTTGACAAAAGTATTTATTCTATCGTAGAGTGTTTGTCATAGGCTATTTATTTTCTATCTAAACAAGGATAATATGACCAAGTAAGGTAGCAAAGATAAATAGATAGAGTCCATTCTATCTAAAATTCCTCCATGTCCAGGTATCAAATTACCACTGTCTTTTACGCCTAGCTTTCTTTTCATGTATGACTCGACATAATCACCAAAAATCGCAAAAACAATGACGATAAACGATAAGAAGACATAATTTCCAGGAATATTGAAGACATAATTCTGTATTACCATAACAATGGCAATCGTTAAAATTGCTCCACCAATCGTTCCTTCTATTGTTTTCTTTGGTGAAACTTTAGGGAAAATTGGTCGCTTACCAAGTCTTTTACCCACTACATAAGCCATTGAATCATACACCCAAATTGTCGTAAAGTAAAGCAATAAATACTCCACTTTATACAATTGTGATTGGGTAAACCATATCGCTAATGCCAATAATGGGAGATACAAATACACACTGATTGCAGCGTAGTTTATCTTCTTATCTTTTTTCAAGCTATTGTAGCCTAAGAATAAACTTAAAAACTGAATAAACCAGAGCACAATAAATGAATTCAAGTTTAATGAATTGGCACTAAATATTGTAAGATAAATAATGGATACACTTAAAAATAAAGGTACAATCCATAAATGTTGAATAGACTTATTTTTTGACAATAACGCTAGTTCTCTCAATGAAAAAAAGGTAAAAACTCCCGTCAATAGCTCAAAATATGGTGTCCCAGCATATAGGCATACTATAATTATCCCAACATAGAAAAATCCGAATATTATGCGAAGTGATAAGTTAGACATAGAAACAGGTAGTTTTGGTTGAGGATTTTCTTTGAATAAGCACAAACAATAAAAGAGCTAGAAAAATTAAGATCATATTAAAGGGTAAGCCTAGTGTTTGACTTTGTTCTAGCGATTTACTATAATCACCATCTGAAAAATAAAACAACTGAATAACGGCTAAGGAATTATTTATAAAGTGAGCCAGAATTGATGTAAACAAACTCCCGGTCCAATAGACTGCATAACCAAATACTGTAGCAAGAAAAAACATGGGCACAAACTTCATAAACTGTAAATGCATCGCACTAAAAATAAAAGCGGTCACCAAAATAGCAACATGCATATTATTAAATATTCCATTAAAAATATTCATTAAAAAACCTCTAAAAAATATTTCTTCAGCTATTGCTGGAAGAAGAGCCATAAAGAAGACACTAGCGACAAAAGACAACATAGACCTGTCACCTATTAGTGACTCATAAATCTGGTTACTCTCTGCCTCTTTTTGCTTCAGCCAAGCATGTAAATCCGGCCATTGGCTAAAGTCAATCAAATTATTAATATCCAACATGAAACCCATCAGAGGTATGCATATAAATACAAAAAGTAAAGAATAAAAAAACCATTTTAGATCTAAAGGTTTATGTAGTAGCAAATAATCTTTAGTTCTAGCCTTAACAAATCGAGTCGTTAAAATAGCTGCTAAAATCAATGGAAGAGTAGAACTAATGAATACAAATACATTTAAAATTAATGAGTGATTTTTCAGGTCCTCGACTAGAATAGCCGCCTGACTGAACCCGCTGAAATCTCCATAAACGATTGAAGAGCAAACTAATATCGATAAAGAACTACATACAATTAAAGCACCAAGAAAAAAAATCACTCCTAAGAACAAATGCAAAAATGCATGCATGCGATCAGGTCTTAACGATGGGCTTTCTGTATCTTTGCGTTTTTTAATATCGTCCATGAATAGTTTGGGCAAATATGGTAAAAATAGGTAACATAGAACTAGGAGATTTTCCTCTACTGCTAGCACCCATGGAAGATGTTAGTGATCCTCCTTTTCGAGCAGTTTGTAAAGAGAACGGTGCAGATGTTATGTATACTGAGTTTATTTCGAGTGAAGGTCTTATAAGAGATGCTGCAAAAAGTACTCAAAAGCTCGATATTTTTGAATATGAAAGACCCATAGGAATACAAATATTTGGAAGCAATATTGACTCTATGAAACAAGCAACAGAAATTGCTTCTTCAGCGAATCCAGATATCATTGATATTAATTACGGTTGCCCAGTCAAAAAAGTTGCTTGTAAAGGTGCCGGTGCTGGAATACTTCAGGATATTCCCAAAATGGTAGAAATGACTGCTGAGATTGTCAAAAGCACGAACCTGCCAGTTACCGTTAAAACAAGGTTGGGGTGGGATGAAAAGACAAAATATATTGAAGAAGTTGCCGAGAGACTTCAGGATGTTGGCATAAAAGCACTTAGTATTCATGGAAGAACTCGTAAACAAATGTATAAAGGTGATGCAGATTGGACCTTGATAGGAAATATTAAAAACAACCCTCGAATAACTATTCCAATTTTTGGAAATGGGGACATTGACAGTCCCGAAAAGGCAAAATTGTATAAAGAAACTTATGGTGTTGACGGGGTGATGATTGGAAGAGCAACCATTGGAAATCCATGGATTTTTAATGAGATAAAGCAATATATTTCATCAGGATATAAGCCAGAACCACCTACTATTTCGCAACGTGTAGATGTATGTAAACGACACTTCGAATTTGGGATTAAATGGAAAGGTGATGTGCTTGGAGTTGTTGAAATGAGAAGACATTACAGTAATTACTTTAGAGGAATTTCTCATTTTAAAGAATATCGAACCCGCTTAGTATCTACAATGGACCAGAATGAAATAATTACAATACTTGATGAGGTTGCTGATAAATTCTCAACATATGAATTTACCCATTAGAAGTTACAGACAGGTGATCTCTCCAGCTTTCAAGCATATCTTTTTTTAACACACGAGGGAACTTGACTTGAGCTCCAAGTTTTCCGTTCAATTTGAGCCATTCATAAAATTTATGTGACGGTACGAAGTTGACAATTATGTTTTTAAGAGCTGCTGAACGCTCAACACGATAATCGTCGTTTAATACTTTTAGGGTTAAATCCAACTTATCTCTAATCTCATTGGCCTTAGAATACAATTTTTCATCATCACAAGATATGAACCACTCATGAGCAAAAAAACCCTGATAAGGAACCCCACAAACTGTGAATTCATCAAGTGGCACATCATATTCTTCCGAGAGAAGCTCAATAGCTTTATTCATGTTATCTAAGGATAGGTGTTCGCCACACAACGATAAAAAATGCTTAGTCCTACCCGTTATTTTAATTTCACACCGCTCCAAATTGGTAAATTTAATTGTATCACCAATCAAATATCTCCATGCACCACTGCAAGTAGACATAATAAGTGCATATTCCTCTTTGTCATTCACTTGAGACAATGTCAACGCTTCAGCATTTGGAAGTAACTCCCCACCTTCAGAAAAATTTCTAGAATTGAAAGGTACAAATTCGTAATAGATTCCATTTCGTAGAAGCAACCTCATGCCCTCATTATTATCCAAACGAGTTTGATAAGCAATAAACCCCTCAGATGCTAAGTAGGTTTCAAAGTACTTAATCGGCCTTCCCATAAGACCGTCCAACGATTTTTTGTATGGATTAAGTGCAACTCCTCCATGAATATAGGCTTCAAAATTTGGCCATATTTCATGAATATTTTCGACATCATACTTATTAATCACACTCTCCATTAATAGCTTAACCCATGCTGGGACTCCTGCCACAAGTCCAACATCCCAACTGATTGCCTCATTAGTCATTCTAGCAATTTTTTCTGTCCAATCCTTCTCTCTTCGAATCTTAATACCTGGCTTTGATAATCGTTGAAAAATAATAGGTACCGATCCCGTCGTTATGCCGCTTAAGTCTCCAGAATAATAAACTCCATTATATTCTAGTTCTGTACTTCCCCCGATCATTAACCATTTTTTAGCAATATGATCTTTAGGCACATCCGTCTGAAGAATACTCAATACCTGACGTATACTTGCTCTACGAATATTCTTTAACATCTGAGAACTTACTGGAATATATTTACTGCTCCCATCTGATGTTCCAGAACTAACCGCATAATTTTTTATCGTGCCTGGCCATGTTACATTATCTTCGCCCAATCTTCCTCGCGACCACCAAGGCAGCATATTGAGATAATCTCCCATTCTTGTTGACTCTTGATAATCTGACAATAAATTATCCGAGTCTACTATTTCCTTAAAATTATGAGACTTTCCAAAAACAGTTGATTCGGCCTTCTTTATTAGTTTTGATAACGTCTTTTTTTGAATGGCTTCACCTTGTTCTATATCAACTTTCAAAAAAACTCGATGTTTTTTGGTTTCTCTAAGTAATCTTTGTAACAAAGTTGACATAAAACAAAATTAGTCGAACGCTAAGAATGAAAGAAATAAAAGAAGAAACGATTAAAGAAAAGTGGTTTAAAATAAGGACTCTCTTTGAACAACGTTTCAATAAAAGTCCCGATTTGAGTGCCATTTTATATGTCATTGGAATTCGAGAACTTGGCAAACACCAAACAGAGTTCAAAAAAGAAGAAAAAGTCAGACTTATGCATATTGCAACATGTAGAGTCCTCAGTTCATCGGGTCACTATGTTTTAAAAGGTCTTGACGATAAAGAGTGGCCTGTGTGGGAACTGGCAGAAAAATTACCGAACCAAGACATGCTCCAACAAGAACTTTACCTTAGGCATCACATTATACATTATTTTGAGGAAGAAGAATTAATTTAAATAAAGGGTAATTAATTCACATGAATTCCATTTTCCCACCTTTTCCACAACCCTTGTAGGCTTATTTTTAAGCTATAACTTTGCCCAATTTTAAACATCAATGCCAAAAGATAGCAGTATAAAACATGTCCTTATCATTGGAAGTGGACCAATCATCATCGGACAAGCGTGTGAATTTGATTATTCGGGCAGTCAAGCAGCTCAAAGCCTTAAAGAAGAAGGCATAGAAGTATCGCTAATCAACTCTAATCCTGCCACCATTATGACCGACCCTTCTATGGCAGAACACGTTTATCTACTGCCCCTCAATGTAGAGAGTCTCGAAAAAATATTAAAAGAGCAAAATATCTCCCATGTTTTACCAACTATGGGTGGACAAACGGCTCTTAATCTTGCTATAGAAGCCGAAGAAGTTGGTCTTTGGGAAAAATACAATTGCAAAATTATTGGTGTCGATACAGCAGCTATCGAAAAAACTGAAAACCGCGATCTTTTCCGATCATTTATGATAGAGCTTGGCATTCCTATTGCAAAATCTAAAATTGCAAACTCCTATCTTGAGGCTAAAGAAGTAGCACAAAACATTGGCTTCCCCTTGGTTATTAGACCCAGCTACACCCTTGGAGGTTTTGGCGGAGGATTTGTTCATAAAAAAGAAGATTTTGATGAATATATAAAAAGAGGACTAGAAGCGTCGCCTACACATGAAGTACTTGTAGAACAAGCTGTTTTAGGATGGAAGGAATATGAGCTAGAATTGCTCCGAGATTCTAATGATAACATTGCTGTAATCTGTACCATAGAAAACTTTGACCCAATGGGTATACATACTGGAGATTCTATAACCGTTGCTCCTGCTATGACCCTAAGTGATACATGCTTTCAGCAAATGAGAGATATGGCTTTTGATATGATGCGAAATTTAGGGACTTTTGCGGGAGGATGTAATGTCCAATTTTCTGTAAATCCAGAAAATGAGGAAATTATTGCCATTGAAATTAACCCACGTGTGTCTAGAAGCTCTGCATTAGCCTCCAAAGCAACTGGTTATCCTATTGCTAAAATTGCTGCAAAGCTAGCTTTAGGGTATTTCCTTGACGAGCTAAAGAATCCAGTTACAAAAACTACTTCTGCATTTTTTGAACCAAGCATTGATTATACGATTATCAAAATACCACGTTGGGATTTTAACAAATTCAGAGGTGCCGAAAAAACACTTGGACTACAAATGAAGTCCGTAGGTGAGGTCATGGCTATTGGTAGAAGTTTTCAAGAAGCTCTCCAAAAAGCATGTCAATCACTAGAGATTAAGCGACTAGGTATTGGTGGAGATGGATACGAGCTTAAGAGTCTAGAAAAAATCGTAGACAGTCTCAAAAATCCAAGTTGGGATAGGATATTTCATATCAGGGATGCTATGGCAATTGGTGTTCCTATAACATCTATTCAAAAAACTACGAACATTGATCGATGGTTTCTTGAGCAAATTTATGAGCTTGTAAAAACTGAGCGAGAAATAAAAAAATACTCGTTAGATAACATTGATCCTGAGGTGTTAAGGCTTGCCAAACAAAAAGGGTTTTCTGATGCTCAAATCGCACATCTTCTTGGTAGAGAAGCAACTGACATGGATGTTCATGCTAAAAGAAAGTCACTAGGTATAAACCGAATTTATAAAATGGTAGATACTTGTTCTGCCGAATTTAGCTCACCAACAAACTATCTATACTCTAGCTTTGATGGAGAAAATGAAAGTGTTGTTTCTGACAAGAAAAAAATAATCGTAATCGGTTCTGGACCTAACAGAATTGGTCAGGGAATTGAATTTGACTATAGCTGTGTTCATGGCATAAAAGCTGCACAAGAGTTGGGCTATGAAGCAATCATGATAAATTGTAACCCCGAAACAGTTAGTACAGATTTTAATACTGCCGATAAATTGTATTTTGAACCAATATTTTGGGAACACCTGTGGGATATTATAGAGCTTGAAAAACCAGAAGGTGTTATTGTTCAACTTGGTGGACAAACAGCTTTAAAACTAAGTGAACGCATGAGAAATCATGGGGTAAAAATCATCGGCACAACATTTGAAAATATGGATCTTGCCGAAGATCGAGGGTCTTTTTCAAACCTACTTAAAGACCTAGAAATACCTTACCCACGATTTGGTGTTGCAGAAAATGCCTATGAGGCCATTAAAGTAGCAAATGAAGTCGGATACCCTGTACTTGTAAGACCTAGTTATGTTCTTGGGGGTCAAGGCATGAAAATTGTCATCAATGACGAAGATTTAGAAAAAGCAGTTATCGATCTTTTGGGAGATTTACCAGGAAACAGAGTGCTCATTGATCATTTCTTAGATAGAGCAGAAGAAGCAGAAAGTGATAGTATTTGTGACGGGACAGATGTAGAAATGGTCGGAATCATGGAACACATTGAACCAGCTGGAATACACTCTGGAGATTCTTCAGCAGTACTTCCTCCTTTCAGTTTATCTGAAAATGTCATTAATAAAATAGAGAAGTACACTAAAAAAATTGCAATGGCAATGGATGTGCGAGGTCTACTTAACATTCAATTTGCTGTGAAAGAAGAAGAGGTATATGTTATTGAGGCAAACCCTAGAGCAAGTAGAACAGTTCCTTTTATCTGCAAAGCGTATCGAGTTCCCTATGTGAATATTGCAACTAAAGTAATGATTGGAGATAAAACACTTAAAGATTTTGATATCAAACCAGTCAAAAAAGGCTTTGCAATTAAACAGCCCGTGTTTTCGTTTAATAAATTTCCTAACGTAAACAAAGAACTGGGACCAGAAATGAAATCTACAGGTGAAGCTATTCTTTTCGTAGAAAATACAAAAGACCCTTTATTCCGAGATTTATATAACCAAAAATCAAGGTTTTTAAGTCGATAATTATGAGATGGATAATCGTTGGCTTAGTTATTTATTGGATAATTAAACGCGTTTTTAGAATAATAAATGTCGTTCAAAATCAGGATTCCAACCAAAATCAAAACAACACCAAAAATTCAAATAATGATGATGATGGGTTTACTGATTTTGAAGAAGTTGAATAATCAACAAAACCAAAAATAATTCATTCGATTTTTAAGCTCCGTTCCATCCAAGACAGATTGAACCTCATACTGTTCTCTAGGTGATGAAATTGCAATAATTTGCTGATAATTTTTTAAATTAACATCATTTCTTGACTGAACTATTTGATCATAAATATTTACTCCAAACTTTGATGGGTTATCTGTAACCCAAGTAAATTCTATACCATAATTAATCAATGACTTTGCAACTTTTTTACCCTTTTTACCAGCACCCCAAAGCATTAATGGAACAGAATTGTCTCGATCAATTTCTAAAAAATAATGAACCTTTAAATCAAAATAGTTCTCTGGAAAGTAGGAACTCTCAGTACGTGAAGTTCGATTTGTGCTGTCTCTCCAATGATGAATAACTTGGGGAACAATCCCAATGTCCATACCTGATTGATATAGCCTAAAAGAAAAATCATAATCCTCAGGAATCAACGTAGAGTTAAATGCACCCATATCCTCAAAATCATTACGATGGATAAGCCATCCAGAGGACGGAATTGGACACTCTTTGTAAATACCCCTCCATAAGTCTCCTGAAGTCATCGAATTGTTTATCCATTCTGTATATTTCTTATAACCATCACCTAAATCAAAATCATCTGAGAAATAATCTACTAATCCTGTAACTAAGCAATTGGGTCTCATTACTGACAACATCTTTTCCAACTTATCAGACGGCATAATATCATCCGAATCCATTCGGTGAATGTAGTCACCGCCGCAAAAATTATAACCACACTTAAGGGCATCAATAATTCCCTTGCCGTCAGAGTTAATTACACTAATATTGTCATGACAATCAGCATACGATAAAGCCCGTTGGTATGATCCATAATCACTTTGATCATTTACCGCTATCAACTCCCAATTTTTATAGGTTTGATTTAAGATAGATTCAATGCAGGGAATGATATATTTTCCTGGATTTTTAAAAGGCATTATAATGCTGATCATTTAAAGAATATAAACCACAATTGTATTAAATTTGTGCTTAGGACTGGTAATAATTGAAAAATTTACGCTGATTATTTTAACGACCCTAGCCAAAGTATATAAGAGCAGGCCTCAAATCCAGACTTGTCGGTAAAGACTTCAAGAATATTGAAGAAACGTTGGAAGTTCGTGATACTGTGGTGGTCAAATCCTGTTTTTTTGAAATTTTTCAAAAACCCAGTCCTTTTTATGAAATCACCCCACTACCCACCAAGACATCATTTTGATACCACGCTGCAAATTGACCCTTTGCAACTGCTTTTTGAGGCTGATCAAATAAAATATCTAACCCTTCTTTTGTTTTAGATAACTGAGCATTGAAAAGTTTCTGTCGATATCTAATCCTCAATTGAAACCCTTTTTGTTCTCCATCCAATAGTTCATCAACAGGTTTAACCCAATGAATGTCTTGATTTTTGATCCTTAGGCCAGGTCTATATAATCCTTTGTGGTCCTCGCCTTCACCAACAAATATTGTATTGGTTTGAGTGTTTGTCTGTATTACAAATAATGGATTAGTGTGTCCTCCAATATTCAAACCCTTTCGCTGACCAATTGTATAAAAATGTGCTCCATTATGTTCTCCAATTTTAATTCCGTCTTCTTCTATAAGTGAATACTCCTGTGAAGGGCTAAGCGGATTATTAAATCCGTTCCAATCTCGTGAGACTTTGATTACATTACCTTTTTTTTCTTTTAATTTTTGCTTCAAAAAATCCGGAAGCTTCACTTTACCAATGAAACACAATCCCTGAGAATCTTTTTTTTCTGCAGTAACTAAATTCTGTTTAGAAGCAATGTCTCTTACTTCACTTTTTCTCAACTCACCAATTGGAAATAACGCCTTAGATAGCTGTTCTTGATTAATCTGACACAAAAAATAGCTTTGGTCTTTATTTTCATCTAATCCAGCCAACAATTCAAATCCATTATTTGTTGAATTTTTTCGGCAATAATGACCTGTAGCTACATAATCTGCTCCTAAAAGAATTGCATGCTTCAAAAAGGTGTCAAACTTTATTTCCCGATTGCACAAAACATCTGGATTTGGAGTTCTGCCATTCTTGTATTCGTCAAACATATAGGAAACGATCCTCTCATAATAGTCTTGACTCAAATCGATAGTATGAAAAGGTATCCCTAATTTATCTGCTACTAGTAGAGCATCTTTACTGTCCTCTTCCCAGGGGCATTCATCACTAATAGTCACATCCGTGTCATGCCAATTTTTCATAAAAACACCAATGACCTCGTGCCCTTGCTCTTTTAAGAGGTATGCTGCAACTGAAGAATCGACACCTCCAGATAATCCCACAACTACTTTTGCCATTAGTTTAACTTTATTCTATGATAAATTTAAGTACATAATCATAAACAAAATTACATAGATTAAGATGGTAGTCCAATTTATTATTAACATTTGCATTAACTATTAAATTAGCATATGAATAAAACAATTGGTGTCTTGGGTGGTGGTCAATTAGGTAAAATGCTTTTTGAAGCTGGGTCTCCTATGAATACTAACTACGTTTTTTTGGAAAAAACAGAAAATTGTCCTGCATCACTGGTCTGCCAGAACCAAATTTTGGGTAGTCTAAAAGATGCAAATAAAATAAATGATTTGAGCTCAAAATCTGATGTGTTAACCTTTGAAATTGAGCATGTTAACGTGGAATCACTCCTCAATTTAGAAAAAAAGGGGCAATTAATTATCCCAAGACCTGCAGTTCTCTCAATTATTCAAGACAAGGGTTTGCAAAAGGATTTTTATACCCGGCATAATATTCCCACCCTTGAATACAAAAATAGCACCTCTGAGAATTTGAAAACAGAGATAGAAAACTGGCAAGAAGACCAATTTGTATTAAAACACCGAAAAGGTGGATATGATGGCAAGGGAGTTCAATTAATGACTAAAAATAAGTTCCAAAACCTCATAGACAATGATAACGAAAGCCTTAAAAGTGAAGATGGATATGTCATAGAAAAAATGGCAAAAGAAGCTGTTGAAGTGTCTGTTATTGTAGCAATCGACCAACAACTAAACTCAGCGAGTTATGCTCCGTGCGAAATGGTATTTGATCCAACATCTAACCTCATGGATTATTTAATAACTCCAAGTAGAATTAGTGAGGAAATAAATAAAAAATGCGAAAACATCGCTAAACAAACAGTCGAGGCATTTCATAGTCCTGGGCTATTTGCTGTAGAACTATTTGTACAAAAAGACGGCAATATTTATGTAAACGAAATTGCACCCAGACCTCACAATAGTGGTCATCACACTATTGAATCTACCTATACATCACAATACGAACAACTAAACAGAATATTATTAAACCAACCTTTAGGAGACACCTCCCTTATTCAAAATGCTATAACATGTAATATTGTGGGACCTAATCATATCAACGGTTCATACGAACTAAATAATTTAAATTTAGTGCTGCAAATTCCTGGAGTATATATTCATATGTATGGTAAAAAAACTACTTCGCCTAATCGGAAATTGGGTCATTACACAATTTTAGGAAACAACTCTTTAGAATTGGAAAGCAAATTGAATCGTGTAAAAGAATTGTTAACCATAAAAAGCAATTAAATTTGAAAAATCATGGCAGATGTATTAATTATAATGGGTTCTGATTCAGATTTAAAGGTTATGTCTGAGGCTGCTAAGTTCTTAGACGAAGTAAAGGTTTCTTATGACTTAACGGTAGTTTCTGCACATAGAACCCCAGATCGTATGTATCATTACGCTAAAGAAGCTAAAGATAAAGGCTACAAAACCATTATAGCTGGTGCCGGAGGAGCTGCCCACCTACCTGGAATGGTGGCATCACTGACGTCTCTTCCTGTAATTGGGGTTCCTATCCAATCCAAAACGATGAGCGGAACTGACTCTTTATATTCGATTGTGCAAATGCCTCCAGGTATCCCTGTAGCTACCATGGCAATTAACGGAGCTAAAAATGCTGGTATTTTAGCTGCTAGAATTTTAGGAATAAGCCAAAAAAATGTCGCAGAAAATTTATTGAATTTTTCGAATTCAATGGAAGAAATAGTTTTAAAAAAATCTAAAAAACTAGAACAAATAGGACATAACGAATATCTAAAAAATATGTAATGATAAAGGTTGATGATTGTCTTGTATCTGAAGACGTTATAGAAAAATCATTTGCTTGCAATGTTGAAGCATGTAAAGGGGTGTGTTGTATAGAGGGTGACACTGGAGCTCCAATTGAGCCTAGTGAAATTGATGCCATTCGGCAAAATATTGAAGAAATCAAAGATGAAATGGATGATGTCGGTATAGAGACCCTTAATTCAAGAGGTTTTTCTGAAAAAGATCCATTTGATCAAATGTTAGTTACAACATGTAAACCGAACAAAGAATGTGTTTTTGTAGTTAGAAAAAATGGTATTCTTAATTGTGCAATTGAACTCGCCAACCAAAAGAAGAGTTTTAATTTTCAAAAACCCATAAGCTGTCATTTATATCCCATACGAGTAGATAAATACAATGAATTTTACGCTTTGAATTACCATCGCTGGAGTATTTGTGCAGATGCTTGTACAAAAGGTGCTAAAGAGGATATAAAAGTTTACCAATTTGCACAAAATGCATTGGAACGAAAGTTCGGAAAAGAGTGGTATGAAAATCTAGAAAATTCAATCCAAGAACACTTAAATAAAAAATGAGGCTGTTCTATAATTTAGACAACCTCATTTTTTATTTTTAATGAACTAAAATTCTAATAGCTACTCAAAACTCTAAATTCTGTACGTCTATTTCTTTCATGTTCTTTCTCGGTACAAGTAACACCATCAGCACATCTATTTAAAAGACGTTCTTCTCCATACCCTTTTGCAATGAGTCTACTTGAATTTATTCCTCGGGCGATTAAGTAATTTACTACTGATCTTGCACGTGCCTCTGAAAGCTGTTGGTTCGCTGTTGCACTTCCCCTGGAATCTGTATGTGAACCTATCTCTATTGAAATATAGGGCTTCTCTCTCATCAAAGACAAAATTTTATTATCAATAATTTTCTTAGCAGTGCTTGTCAAAACAGAGCTACCTAAAGGATATAATATTGGAAGTAAATTATAGTTTTTAAGTTCGCATTCTATTTCCTCCCAAACTGTTAAACCGCCTTTTTTAACTAAAACCTCTTTGGTTATTTGTTTAGTTTGTTCAGGTATTTTCTCTTCTTTTACATATGAATCTTTAACCAAAACTCTCTTAGTAATAGTTGTTGTCTTTTGGGGAATAACAACTTCTCTTGTTGTTGCTGGGGAAACCTCCACTTGCTTTCTTATTGTACGTTTTCTAGCAGCTTTAGGTGTTTTGGTAAAACTTGCATCCTTGACTAATTCAAGAGTAGGTACCGTTTGAAATTGAGCAGGATATTCTCTAAAGCACCAAACTCTACAATCATTTGGATCGTCTGATTTACACTCTGGGTTTTTATCTCCCATTTCCCACTTAGAATAAGCTGGTTCTACCTCAATCTTTTGACTAGATCCTGAAAACTTAGATGGTACAATTGAAATGGTACTGCTTGATTGAACTACCTCAATTTCTTCTGTGACAGTTTTGTACTTTGCTGGCACATAGATGATTTTTTTTGACGCTGGCTTAAGTACAACTGTTTCTGTGACGGTTTTGTATTGAGCTGGTACAACTGTTAATTTAGTGCTTGCTGGTTTTGTGACAACCGTAACTGATTCGTTTTTATACAAATCAGGGGTTACGCACTTGACATAACACTTTCCAGGCTCTGGATTTTCGGGTAATTTATCCATAGATTGTGCTAGACAAACTGTTGGAAGAAATAATAAAACTAATAAGGGTTTTTTCATAATTGATATATGTTTAAAGTTTAATTTAATGTGTCATTTTGATAAAAATTTTAGCCATTCCTTGTCGCTAAAAGTTTTCCATTAGAATATGTTTTACAAGCAATCAGATTACCATTGATATCCCATCGTTCGTATAGTCCGTTTAGTTTTCCGTTTCTATAATTCGCAGAAATACGTCTTTCACCTGAAACGAAATAAGCCTGATAAGGACCATTCTGAAGTCCATTTTTATAGAGCTTTACCTCCTTTAGTTGGCCATTTTTAAAGTAACTTTTTCTAACTCCTCGAATAGGAATAATGTTTTCTGTTTTCATAAAAGAGTAGTTTCATTGTTGTAAAATAAAAGTCTCGGCAATTCTTTATCACCGCAATTATTGCTTCAAAGGAAGTGCATTTTCACATAAATTGCAAAAAACCTGAAAAAATAAAAAAAGGCCCATTTATATGAATGGGCCTTTTTTTAGAAAGTTGTTAAGGGTTAGCTGCAACCCGTAGTGGTTCCACAATTAGTACATAAATGACATGTTCCATTTCGAACCAATGCTAAGCTGCCACAGTTTGTACAAGGCAAAGCATCTCCTGAAGTACTTTTAGGTTGTTGTATGGTAAGCCCAGCACTGCCAGATGCAGAAGTTTCAACGGGCTGTGGCATACGTGACACTGGAGCTTGTGCCTTTTTTTGTTCTATTGTTTTTGCTTTCGCTTCTATCTCACTTTCCGTGGGTTTAATGTGAACCAAATCACTTCTATCTAAATACTCAAACCCGAGCAATCTAAAGATATAATCAATGATTGAAGTTGAATTTTTGATGTTTGGATGGCCTTCAACCATACCGCTTGGCTCAAATCGAGTGAAGGTGAACTTGCTTACATATTCATCTAATGGAACACCATACTGAAGTCCTATAGAAACTGCAATAGAGAAACAATTCATGAGAGATCTAAACGTTGCACCTTCCCTGTGCATGTCGATAAATATTTCACCAAGAGTTCCATCGTTGTACTCTCCCGTTCTCACAAATAATGTTTGACCACCTACTTTAGCTTTTTGAGTAAAACCACGTCTCTTCCATGGCAATCGCTTACGCTCAACTATGCTAGACAATTGTCGCATGAATTCTGTACTCTTAGAATTATCAAGTATTTTCTGAGCAGCCTCTAGAACTTGATCTTGTGTGAGTTGTTCTATGCTCATCCCTGCTGCAACTCCAACGGCTGCATCAACTGCATCAATTGCTTCATCTTCTGTCTCCTCAACATCAGACTTATTGCTGAGTGGCTGCGATAATTTACAACCATCTCTATAGAGTGCATTTGCTTTCGTTCCAAGCTCCCAGCTCAACTGATAGCACGATTTTATATCTTCTATTGTTGCTTCGTTAGGTAAATTAATAGTCTTAGAAATAGCTCCAGATAAGAATGGTTGTGCTGCAGCCATCATTTTAATATGTCCGTGAGCATGAATATATCGTTCTCCCTTCTCACCACATTTATTTGCACAATCAAACACTGCTAAATGCTCCTCTTTTAAGTATGGAGCACCCTCAACGGTCATTGTTCCACAAACATAATCGTTGGCCGCAGCTATCTCTTTTTTGCTAAATCCAAGAGCTCTCAAAAGACTAAATCCTTCTGCATTATATTGTTCAGAAGTAAAACCTAAACGCTCCATAGCCTCCTCTCCTAGAACCCATTGATTAAAAGCAAAACTAATTTCAAAAGCTGATGCTAACCCACTTTCCACTTTTTCTAAATCTTCAGAACTAAAACCTTTAGATCTTAATGTGTCGTGATTAATATTTGGTGCATTCTCTAAGGTGGCGTGACCTTTCGCATAATTTACGATTTCATTTATTTCTTCTTCTGAGTATTCTAAATTTCTAAGAGCAAGTGGTACAGATTGATTCACAATCTTAAAATATCCACCACCTGATAACTTCTTAAATTTAACTAAGGCAAAATCTGGCTCAATACCTGTTGTATCACAATCCATTACTAGGCCGATTGTACCTGTTGGTGCAATAACAGTGGTTTGAGCATTTCTATATCCGTGCTTTTCTCCCCACTGAACTGCTTTGTCCCAAATACCTGTTGCAGAACCCAAAAGATATTCTGGGCAATATGCTGGATCAATTCCAACTGGCTTAACACTTAAACCATCATATTCATCTAAATTATACGCTGCATACCTATGATTTCTCATCACACGAAGCATGTGTTCTTTGTTTTTCTCGTATTGATCAAAGGCTCCCAAGAAGCTTGCCATTTCAGCCGAAGTTGCGTATGCTGTTCCAGTTAAAATTGCAGTTACTGCACCGCCTATCGCTGTTGCTTCTGGACTATCATAAGGTATTCCGCTAACCATTAAAACAGAGCCTAAGTTTGCATAACCCAAACCTAAAGTACGATACTGGTACGATAATTCTGCAACATCTTTGCTTGGGAATTGAGCCATCAAAACTGATATCTCTAAAACGACAGTCCATAATCTTGATGCGTATTCAATAGCTTTAACGTCTAGCGTTTTATCCTTTTCGTTGTAGTACTTTCTTAAATTCAACGAAGCAAGATTACATGCCGTGTTATCAAGAAACATATATTCTGAACAGGGGTTTGATGCGTTAATTTGACCGCCCTCTGGACAAGTATGCCATTCATTTATGGTTGTATCGTACTGTACCCCTGGATCTGCACACGCCCATGCAGCAAATGAAATATCATCCCATACTTGTTTTGCAGGAACACTGCTAATAGGTTTTCCAGTAGTTCTTGATATTAAATCCCACTCACCATCATTTTTTAATGCTTCAAAAAACTTATTAGGTATTCTAACAGAGTTATTTGAATTCTGACCTGAAACAGTTGCATAAGCCTCACCCTCGTATGATGAACTATAACCCGCATCAATTAGGGCTTTAACTTTTTTCTCTTCTTCTTTCTTCCAGTTAATGAATTCCATTATTTCTGGATGGTCTAAATCAAGACAAACCATTTTGGCTGCTCTTCGTGTAGTACCTCCTGATTTAATAGCTCCAGCAGCTCGATCTCCTATTTTGAGGAAACTCATCAAACCGCTCGAATTTCCACCGCCGCTTAATTTTTCATTCGCACCTCTAATGGAGGAAAAATTTGTTCCTACTCCTGAACCATATTTAAAAATACGAGCTTCTCTAACCCATAAATCCATAATTCCACCCTCATTCACTAAATCATCATCTACTGATAATATAAAACAAGCATGAGGCTGAGGTCTCTCATATGCTGATGTACTTTTTTTAGTTTTACCTGTAGTTGGATCAACATAACTGTGACCTTGTGGTTTTCCTGTTATTCCATAAGTGTTGTGAAGACCTGTATTAAACCATTGAGGACTATTAGGTGCTGCCATCTGACCAAGGATGCTGTACACCAACTCATCATAAAAAATGTTTGCATCTTTTTTTGAAGCAAAATATCCATATTTCTCACCCCAAGTTTTCCAACAATCTGCTAATCTGTGAGCTACTTGTTTTACTGATGTCTCCGAACCAAGTGACCCATCCGGCTGAGGAACTCCTGCTTTTCTAAAATACTTCTGAGCCAAAATATCTGTTGCAACTTGAGACCAATCTTTTGGCACTTCAACATTTTCCATCTTGAATACTTCATCTCCTGCGGGATTTTTAATTACCGAGGTTCGGTATTCGTATTCATATAAGTCAGTTGGAGCTACTCCATCCTTTGTATTGAAACGCTTAAATTTTAATGCACTCTTGTTGTACGCTGTTTTTTTGGTCATCTTTTTAGTTTTTGGTCGTTACGTTTAATTAAAAATAAACTCATTTTTTTATAGTGAGTTTTGACTCAAAAGTATGGTCTAAATGTGACTCTTAAAAAGAGGTGTTTTCCACACTCCAACATTAAACTTTTTCGGTTGACTTATTTTTAAGAGATTTGCGGTGTTGATAAGATAAAATCACACAAAAATTTAAACAAAATTGAAAACTGATGTTGATTGCAACACCTCTTTTCGCAACCGCAAGACTATTAGTATTTTAGAAAAAATATCGTCAAAACAGAACAAGAATAAAAAAATGATTTCTATTCTGATAGACCCTGATAAGGCAAGCGAAAAACAAATCGATGCATTAATTGGACATCCAGATTTTACAAACGTTGATTTCATATTTGTTGGAGGCAGTCTAGTTACTGATGGAAATATGAATAACTGTATTAGCTTGATAAAAAAGAGAACTAACAGACCTGTTGTTATATTTCCAGGCAGTCCAAACCAAATAGATAAACAGGCTGATGGAATACTTCTACTTAGCTTGATCAGTGGTCGAAATTCAGACCTTCTAATAGGTCGGCACGTAGAATCATCTCACAAGCTAAAAAACTCAAATCTGGAAATACTCTCGACTGGTTATATTTTAGTTGATGGTGGCAGAACAACAACCGTTTCTTACATAAGTAATACGACACCTATACCTCAGGATAAACCGGGAATTGCTGCAGCTACTGCACTTGCTGGTTGCCAGTTGGGGTACAAACTCATCTATCTTGACTGTGGAAGCGGTGCGAACAACCATGCGTCTGAAAAACTCATACAATCTGTCAGAAGTGAGATCAATGTCCCGCTCATTGTAGGCGGTGGTATAAAAACCCAATTTGATGCAGAAAAAGTATTTAAAGCTGGTGCAGACATTGTAGTAGTTGGAAATCACTTAGAGAAAAACCCCTACTTTTTATCTGAGTTAGTTGCCGCAAAAAATAATTGCTAAAAACCCACTTTAATTTTACTATGATGATACTAGTTCAAAAACAGTAATCTCTGGCAGAAAACCAAAACGACCAGGATACCCTAGATACCCAAAACCTCTATTAACATAAAGAAATTGGTCATTCTCAGAATACATATCCACCCATTCCGGATATTGATATTTAACTGGACTCCATCGATAATATTTGCTGTCTATCCCAAATTGCATTCCATGTGTATGGCCTGAAAATGTCGCTTTTATAGTAGGGTTTTTGTTTAGTACTTCTGCCCTCCAATGACTTGGATCGTGAGATAGTAGCAACTTGTTTTGAACAGTTTCTGCTCCTGCTAATGCCTTATTTAAGTCACCATATTTTGGAAACCTTCGATGTCCACTCCAATTTTCTACTCCCAAAATAGCTAACCTATCTCCACCTTTTTCAATAACATGATGTTCATTCACAAGAAGGTTCCATCCAAGTTCCTTGTGGTGTTTTTTCAACTTAATCAGGTTCTCATCTTTAGTAACTCCATCTTTATTTGGCCAACTCACATAGTCGCCATAGTCATGGTTTCCTAAAACAGAGAAAGACCCATGCTTAGCACTTATTTCACTAAACATTTCTTTAAATTCATCAAATTCGTCTGCCACATTATTTACTAAATCTCCTGTGAAAAAAAATAAATCTGGTTTTAGGTTCTTTATCATATCAATCCCCTCTTGAACACTACTTTTGCTCCAAAAACTTCCCGAATGAATATCCGAAACCTGAACAATACGAAGACCATCAAAAGATTTTGGTAAACCTTTGATTGGCAACTTTCTTCTTTTCACAGTATAATTATGTGCTCCCCTTGCAATTCCATAAATTAAACTACTAAACAATGTACTTGCCAAAAGGAAACCTACTGTGATAATAAATTCAGACCTTGGAATAGCGTTTGAAGAGTTTGACTTTGTAAAATGACTAGAAGCGAGTCGAATAAGTCTAATTAAATCATCCGTCAATAAAAATATAAACCATACAAATTTCGCCAAGAAAAGTCCTGTCAATACACTATAAGAAAAAACGAAAAATATATTTTTTGACGCTCCTGAAAACCATACAGCTTTAACAACAACCAAAGCCAATAAAGCTATTGGAATAGCCCAATAAAGAAATAATAAAAGTGCAGAATGTGATGGCACCCATTTTTTTACCAATACTTTAAACCCTTGAAAAACATAAAAATCCAAAGCAAAAAAAATCGATATAAAAAAAACCGTTGCTACTATTCTTGACATGATGGAGTAATTTTATTAGTGTGCAATAATATTCATTTTTATTAGTCTGTCATTTAATAATTAACTTTCATAATTATGACATTTTTTAGATTTAGTTTTTTGTTCTTTGTGACTGAAATCCTAAATAATCTTATGACCATTGAAACTAGAATCAAACAAAAAAAGTTTAAAAGCAATGCTGAAAAAGCAATCGTAAATATTGCCTATACTCAAAGCTATTTCTCGTCAAAAGTCAATACTGTTCTTAAAACACATAACATCTCCAGTCAGCAATTTAATGTGCTCAGAATTATAAAAGGGCAACACCCTAAACCAGTTTCAATCGGAGATATAACCTCTCGGATGATTGATAAAATGTCAAATACATCACGCTTAATTCACCGGTTAGAAAAAAAGGACTTAGTTCAAAGAGTAAACAACCCTTTTGATGGTCGACAAATTAATGTTTTTCTAACATTGCGAGGAACTCAAATTCTTGAAAAATTAAATGTATTAGTTGATAACGTTGTAAATGACCATAGCCATTTAAGTGAAGAAGAACTAATAGAGCTTAACCGCCTTTTGGATAAAATCCGAATAGAATAATTATTCGTCCACCACAATTTTAGCTTCCTCTTTGTGGACCACAGAAAAATACCCCAAACCACCATTGCTAATGTTATTATTAGGATTTGCTGGGGGTGGGTCAAAAGGAGTTCCACTTCTACCCAACTGAGCCTCAATATCAAAAATATAATTAAAATATTTTTCACTAATTGCCAATTGTTCCACCTTTACGGTATCTCCAGGCTCAACTGTAAAAGGAAAGGGTCGTGGTGTTTTGCCTTTACTCAATTCTGAAGCTATGTTGTTGATGTCAAAATCTTCGTTTAAATATGAAACTCTGCCAAATTCATCGTTATCTAAATTTGATCCAAAATCATCCTTAAGTGTGTCATTTCTATATGCTTTAAACAAATAAAAATCTCCTTTTTCTGGTCTTTCTTTTCCTTGAATAAATACGTAATAACCTTTTTCTATAAAACCGTTATTCTCTGGTAAATAATATGATGCTATAGTGTCAATCGGAAAAGCCATTGGTGTCACTTCGGAAGCTAAATATTTCTGACCATCATACGTTACTGATAGGCTATACGTTTCACCTGGCAAACATTGTTGGAAAAGTTCAGACTTATAGTATCCGCTATCTGTGTGAATTAAATTCACATCTGAGCCGTCCGTTCCAACAATTGAAACTTCTGCATTAGACACAAAACTTAAATTACTTTGATCAAAATAGGGTTGAGACACAGTTAGTCGTATTTCCCAAGGCTCTAACTGTGATGTGATTTGACCTTCAACTACAATTTTTGGATCACTCGAGGGTATTTCCAATTCTACAATCCTCTCACAAGCCGATAATGTAATTACTAAGGCTAATATTAAATTAATTTTCTTCATAATAATCAATTCTTAAAATTCAAAATTCCATGTTATAGCAGGTATCATTCGAAATAATGTGGTTTGGAATGCTGCTGTATTCCCTACAATTGCATCAGGGTTTTTTTCTAAATCATCGACTTCTACTGTTCTGAAATAGATGGCATAAGGGTTGTCTCTATTGTACAGATTGTAGATTGAAAAATTCCAATTACTCTTAAACCTTTTGTCTGGTTTTTCTTTTGATTTAAGTGTAACTCCAATATCTGCCCGATGATAAGCTGGTATTCTATAGTTATTACGAATCTGGTCGTATTCTGAATTCCACTCACCATCATAGTAATACTTACTTATTGGTGTAGTAAGTGGTTGGCCAGAAGAATATACAAACGATGCTGTAGCTAGTAATCTTTTTGAAAACTTTTGTGTAAACACTAATGAAAGATTGTGTCGTCTATCAAAGTTTGCTACATAAGGGTCTCCGCCACTAATACCCTCAATTTGTCTCATGGTTTTAGCCCATGTGTATGATATAAAACCAGATGATTTTCCTTCGGTTTTAGCTACATAAAATTCGGCACCATAAGCCCAACCCTTACCCAACAAAAGTTCTCCATCTAAATTCTCATTAAAGGCTATTTGAGCATTATCTCTGTAGTCAATTTGTTGATCCATCCACTTATAATAAATCTCCATAGAAGTCTCTAGCCCGATATCAAAGTTTTTAAAAATACCAAGTGCTAATTGATCTGCTTTTTGTGGTTTGATGTTTTTATTGACACTAAACCATTGATCTGTTGGAAAAGCTGATGCAGTGTTAGACGCTTGTTGAATGTATTGATACGTTCTGTTATAAGATCCTTTTAAAGCAAGAGTAGACGCTAAATTGTAGCTGATTGATGCTCTTGGTTCTAAGCCGACATATGTGTTGTAAAATTCGCCACTTGAAAACGAATCTTTAACCGTTAAATTAGAAATCGGCTCATTTGTTTGCAGATTCTTCGTATAGATAAATTCAGATCCCCCTATATTAGAAAAAGAGCTAACTCTTAATCCATATCTCATATTCAATCTTTTACTGTGCGTATACTCGTGGTCAATATAAAGTCCATTTTCAAGTGCTTTCTTTTTCTCTAACTGAATATCTTGAAATATTGCTCTTGAATCCTCGTTGTTTGCAGAAAACAAACCCGGATTAAAACGGTGATACGTAACCTGACCTCCAAAATTTAACTTGCTGTTCGGATTCAAATAATTCGTCCAATCAGATTTTATATAAATATCGTTTATGGCTTGATCTAGACCAAAGCTGGCATTTTCAGCAAACTTGATATCAAAACCATAATTAAAATCGCTGTAAACCAAGGATGTATTAACGAACATCTTTTCGTTTACAAGATGATTCCATCTTAAAGTAGCTGTTGCGTTTCCCCAATTAATTTTAAACAACTCACTAAGACCTAAAACGTCTCTACCAAAATAACCACTCACATATAATCGGTCTTTATCACTCAATTCATAATTAGCCTTCAAGTTCAAATCATAAAAATACAACTTACTTTCTCTGATACCTCGATCTGAAGATAGAGGCAAAAAAACATCTGCATAACTACGTCTTCCCGCAATCATAAAGCTTGACTTGTCTTTAACCAAAGGACCCTCTAGGGTTAATCTGCTAGATATCGTTCCCAAACCCCCAATAGCAGAAAACTTTTTTGCATTTCCATCTCTCATTTTGATATCAACTATAGATGATAATCGCCCCCCATATTTGGCAGGAATTCCACCCTTGTATACTTCTAGATCCTTTACTGCATCTCCATTAAATACACTGAAAAAGCCTAATAAGTGTGATGCGTTGTATACGGTTGCCTCATCTAAAAGAATCAAATTTTGATCTTGTGAACCTCCTCGCACATTAAATCCTGAATTTCCTTCTCCTGCAGATTGAATGCCTGGCAACAAAGTAATGGTTTTTAAGATGTCAACCTCTCCAAAAATCACAGGTATTTCCTTGATTTTTGCTGTTTCCATCTTAACAACACTTATTTTCTTATTCTCAACTTTCTTCTCTAAAGATTTAGCACTTACAATAGCCGGACCAATGACATTGGCTTTAGCCATAAGTTCTATATTAATTGTTTTATTTTGATCAAGATCAATTGTCTTAACTACATCGTCAAAACCTAAATACTTATATGTAATTGTATACTTTCCCTTCTCTAGTGATAGTGAATAAAACCCATATTCATTGGTTATTGCACCACCACCTGACGTTACAAGTATGGTTGCACCCAACAAGGTTTCGCCATTGGCCGCATCTTTAACTCTACCGCTTATGGTGTATTCCTGAGCAAACAATGTTGACTGGAAACTAAATATGGCAAAAAGAATGAAAAGTCTCTTTAATATTTTGTTCATAGATTTTCTTGATATTAAACTGCAAACTTATAACATCGTTTAGGTCTACATTGTTTACTTGTCGAGTAAAAAACACATTTAGTCTTATTCAAAAAGAAAATGACATATTTGTTGCATTACTATGGCAGTTTACTTGCTTTTTGTCGTTGGTTTTGTTCTCCTAATAAAGGGGGCTGATTGGTTAGTGGCTGGTTCCGCAACCATTGCAAAAAAAAATAATGTTTCAAACCTTGTTGTTGGCTTAACTATAGTCTCTATGGGAACAAGCATGCCCGAGCTTATTGTTAATGTTTTGGCTAGTTCAAAAGATTCATCGCAAATTGCTATAGGAAATATCCTTGGATCTAATATTGCTAATATTCTACTTATTTTAGGTGTTGCCGCCTTTATCTACCCTATTAAGATTAAAGAAAGTACGGTCTTTTCTGAAATACCATATTCTATCATCGCTTTATTGCTTGTTGCTTTTGTTGCAAATTCCAACCTTTTTGGCTCACACAACAATTCTATTAATCAAATCGATGGAATAATCCTAATGGCCTTCTTTGGGCTTTTTGTAGCATATATTATACGTCTCGCAAAAAACGGAAGTGCTGACATGATTGACGACATACCTGACGAAAAAATAACTGCTGGAAAGTCATTTTTAATGGTTTTACTTGGAATGATTGGGTTGTTTTTTGGTGGGCAATGGGTAGTTAATGGAGCAATCGCTGCTGCAGAACATTTTGGTCTTAGTGAGGCATTTATTGGGTTAACTGTGGTGGCCATTGGAACATCTTTACCCGAGCTTGTAACTTCAGCTGTTGCGGCCTATAGAAAAAACACAGATATCGCAATGGCAAATATTATTGGATCTAACATCTTTAACTTATTGTGGGTTTTAGGCATTAGTGCTATAATAAAGCCTATGAGTTTTGATTCAAGCCTCAACGCTGACATACTGATACTGCTTGGTGCAAGCTGTTTAATATTATTTAGTCTTGTTACTGGAAAAGTAAAAAACCAAATTGGTAAACCAACGGGTACGCTTTTTTTACTTTTATATCTAACCTATGTTGTCTTTTTGATCTACAGGGGCTAAATGTCTACAAGTCCATAACTACTTTAAAAACTGTTTCACCTACGGCTTTTAACGATTCTCGATCAATCGATTCCATATTGTCTTTGTGAGTATGCCAAAATTCTCCAAAACCTGTATTTTGACGAATGTCATAATGAATGATATCCAAAGTAGGGATTCCAATGATTTGATTGATAAATAAGTGATCATCCACCAGCTGTCCTCCTTGGTAGTTAACAAAGTTTTGTCCATGACCCAGCTTTTGAGCTGTATTCCAAACTTTTTTTACATACGGTTGAGCGTATAGCCATGAATTACCCTCTATTGCAAAAACAGCATCTTTAGGTCCAACCATGTCTAAGAGTATTCCAAATCTAGCAACATAGTTTTTTTTGTGAGGAGACCTAGACCAAAATTGAGATCCTAAACACCATGTGTTAGGAGCTCCTTGTGAATCGCCCATATCCTCTGCATCAAAAAATATAATATCAACCCCAGCATCTGGTCTTTGTAGCTGTAACTGACGAGCAATTTCTATGAGCACCCCCACACCACTTGCTCCGTCATTTGCTCCGTCTGATGGTTGATTAGGTCGCTCTGAATCCTGGTCAGCCATAGGTCTTGTATCCCAATGAGCACAAAGCAATATTCTTTTTTTCTGAGACAGGTTAAAGCTTCCTATAATGTTTTTAATGTCAATTTTTTGGTTTAAATGATTTTTAACAGACCCATACTGAATAAAAGCTGTATCGCAAAATTCTGTTAATTTACCTTTTAAGTATATGGCTGTTGTACCATGGGCAATGCTGCCAGGAACACGCGGACCAAAATCTACCTGCTCTTGTATATATCGGTAAGCACTGTCTGGGTTAAACTGAACGCTTACCTTTGGTTTTTGTACTTTATTCGTTTTTGAATTAGTGTCATTGCTTTCACAGCTCCAAAAAAATAACGCGATTAAAAAAGAAAGAGTAATAACGGGTGATAATCTTTTCATTTTAGTCAATTTTAAAACTGCTTCCGTCTTTTCCATCCATTATCTCTATACTTAACTCTTTTAACTGGTTTCTTATTTTGTCTGCGGTGTCCCAATCTTTATTTTGCTTTGCACTGTTTCGGATATCGAAGACAAGACTCATTACGCCATCTAAAATTTGATCATGGTTATTTTTTTCTGATACGAAGCCTAGAATTTCAAAAACAAAAAGTTTAAAGGTTTTTTCAAGAGTTTCTAGATCCTCTTTTGAGATTTTTAATCGATTTGAATTAAGTTCATTAATCCATTTTACTGCCTCAAATAGGGTTGCTATCACTTGGGGTGTTGACAGATCGTCATTAAGCTGGGCGTATAATTTTTCACACCAATCATTTATATTAATGTCACTATTTGGCGAAGGAGATATTCCCTCTAAATTTTTCACACCACTCATCAAACGTTGAAAACCTTTTTCTGCGGCCTTAAGTGCTTCGTTACTAAAATCTAACGTACTTCTATAATGAGCCTGTAAAAGAAAAAATCTTAACGTCATTGGAGAATATGCTTGATCTAATAATCTGTGGTTCCCGCTAAATAATTCTTTTATAAGTATTCCGTTATCTAGGCTTTTTGCCATTTTCTGACCATTAACTGTAATCATGTTATTGTGTAGCCAATATTTTGCAGGGTTAGTGTGGTTACAAGCCTTGCTCTGGGCTATTTCACTTTCATGGTGGGGAAACAAAAGATCCATTCCGCCAGCATGGATATCAAATTCCTTGCCCAAATATTTTTCACTCATCGCACTACACTCGATGTGCCAACCTGGAAAACCTTTACTCCATGGGCTATTCCATTTCATAATGTGTTCAGGAGAAGCTTTTTTCCATAAAGCAAAATCGTTCGAGTTTTTCTTTTCACTTTGTCCTTCAAGGGATCTTCGGTTCTCTCCAGCTCCAGCTATTAGGTCTTCAATTTTTCGGCCACTTAATTCACCATAATCATGCGTTTCGGCATATTTAATCACATCAAAATACACTGAACCATTTTTCTCGTAGGCAAACCCATTATTCATAATTTCTTGAATCATTTCAATTTGCTCAATAATATGACCACTTGCTCTTGGCTCAATACTTGGAGGAATGATGTTTAGACTTTCCAAAGCATCGTGATAGGAATTTGTATATCGCTGAACAACCTCCATGGGTTCTATGTTTTCTAACTTAGCCTTTTTGCCAATTTTATCCTCTCCCTCATCGGCATCGTTAAGCAGATGACCGACATCTGTAACATTACGAACATACCTTACCCGATAGTCCAAATGATTGAGATATCGAAATAAAATGTCCATGGTTAAGGCACCTCTACTGTGACCTAAGTGAGGGTCGCCATAAACTGTAGGACCACACAAATACATGCCAACGAATGGAGGGTTCAGTGGCTCAAACTTCTCACTTTTGTGTGTTAGTGTGTTGTGCAAATGCAGGCTTGAAGGCATAGCACAAATATAGGAGGGTTATGGTTATAAAGTATATGGGGAATGAATTTACGAGATCTAAATAAATTCTACTTTTTCACGCCAATTTGATCTGTTACCTTTTGGTAACTCAACATTATTTTTTAACTCTCCAACATAGAACAAGCCTAGAAACTTTTCGTCCTTATTTAAGTTTAAGTAACTATCAAAATCTTCATTCATTAAATATTGTGGTGTACTCCAGTATCCTCCATATCTATTAGTATTTGAAAGATAAAGCCACATATTTTGAACGGCCATTGCTGTAGCTGCCATCTCTTCAAATTCTGGCACCTTCCCGCTTCTTTTAACTACAATTGCAACTATATGACTGACCAAGCTTTTATTTTTTTCAAACCTATCTAACTTGGTGTTGTTAAATTTCTGAGCTGAAACATTTTTCACATACAAGCTTTTACATTGGTCTAATAACGAAACCATGGCTGTTTTACTAAAGACTTTAAATCGCCAAGGCTCAGTTCTTAAATGAGTTGGAGCCCAATTAGCCAATTCAAGCATTTTTTCTATTGTAGATTTAGGTACAGGGCTACCCGAAAAACTAACTGGATAAACTGTCCTTCTTAATTTTATTATCTCTTCTAAGTTGCTATAGATCATTTTTATACCCTTATTTATTAAACAAATTTATTATTATGAAAACGGACCTATACATTTGTAATCATAATTTATATAAAAATATGTCATTTGAATTACCACAATTACCATACGCATATGACGCACTTGAGCCTCATATAGATGCTAGAACAATGGAGATACACCACGGAAAACACCATGCTGGATATACCAATAAGTTGAATGCAGCCATTACTGGCACTGAAAACGAAGGGAAAAGCATAGAGGAGATTCTAAAAAATTTAGACATGAATAACGCTGCTGTAAGAAATAATGGTGGCGGTTTTTATAATCATTCTCTTTTTTGGAGCGTTATGTCACCAAATGGTGGCGGTTCGCCTACTGGTGAACTTGCCGATGCAATCAATGAAGCCTTTGGAAGCTTCGAGTCATTCCGAGATCAATTTAGCAATGCAGCTGCAACTAGGTTTGGTAGTGGTTGGGCTTGGCTTTGTTCAACTAATGGTAAATTAGGTGTGTGCTCTTCAGCCAACCAAGATAATCCACTAATGCCCACCATCGGATGTGGAGGGGTTCCGATTCTTGGAATTGATGTTTGGGAACACGCATACTACCTTAACTATCAAAATAAACGACCCGATTATGTTTCTGCATTTTTTAATGTAATCAACTGGGATGAGGTTGCATCTAGATATGCTGCATCCAAATAAAACTTACTAAAGAGGTTTTCGTGTTGGAAACCTCTTTTTTAACTCTTTGATTCTAGGTTTTTGATTCTTAAAATTTTTCAGTGGTTGTTATATCTCATCTCTTTGAGTCTGTTCGTTTGGTTTGTTTTCTTTAAACCTAGCAACTTTGAATTGCAGTACCTTTTCGACACCCCAAAAACAAAATCTGAAAAAAATATTGCTCGTGCTGACACGCTGACAAGACCCATTAAAGAAATACCTAAAAAAATAAAAATCGACTCAACTCTTCTGGTCGTTCAACCTAAAGGTTTGGATAATAACCCCTCTGAAGATTTAGATATAACAATTAATACAAACAACACTTACCTCGTTCTCGTTGGTAGCTTTGGTCAATTACCTAATGCTAAGAAAATGCTCGGAAAAGTTGAGATGGCAGGTCTAAATGGAGTTGTCAAAAAGATTGGACGCCTTCACCGGGTAATTATTGCCTCGTCAATGAACGAACAAAACGCTGTTGCTGTTAAAAATCAACACGAAAAGACATTTGGTGAAGTACCATATGTTTTAAAGCAATAAGCTCTTTTCTGCTAAAATTGAGTAGATAAGGTAAATCTTAACCCGCTAAAGGCTGGCTCTAAACGACAAATCCCTCCCGTACAATTAATTCCCTCAACTTGCTTTACATAAGATGCTGTAAATGAGGTTGTTTTGACATTGTATTTTACGAAAACACCAGGATAATAAAGAACCTGATTTGCAAGTGTAGGGTTAACAACCCTAACTGGATTCGTGTTAATCATGTTGCTTATTGCAACGGTATACTTGGGAGAATTGTTCCACTCCAAAATTCCGTGGTAAAAGCTTCCTAAATCTTGTTCAGTATTAAGCATTTGGGACTCTAATCTAATGCTGTTCTTGCGATTAATTTTATACGTAACCTCTCCGAAGGGGGTGAATGTTTTGACGTTATCAATTTTTTTAGGGTCTTTCCCCTCGTATACTGATTGATTATAAGTAACCATTTGAAGACCTAGCTTCCCTTTCCACTTTCGATTAAACTTATGTTCAAGCTGAAAAAATTGCTCATTAAAAAGTTGTAAACCACTTAAGTCTCTAATGTCTGAATAATTCAACGATACGTTCGTATTCTTATTAAATGAATAAATTAATTCTCCTTGATAAGCTTGTTCACCAACAGCTTGGGCTGGAGCTTGGTACCTAGCAAGCATTCTGTAGCTTGCCTGTCTGGTCATTGAGGGCTGATAAGAAATAATTCCGTTTAATAAGTTTGAATATGGGGAAACTCTAAGTGGGAAGTTTTCAATTCTACGATACTGGACGTTAACTCCTATTGCCTGTTTTTTATTAGTCCCTATTTTTCTTTTAGAATAACTTATACCGCCAATAATTAAAGAACCATCGCTATTGTATAAGTTGCCCAGGTTGTCTCTTATTGCTTCTGAGGTTTTATAGCTGTATTCGCCATTAAACCCAAAGTCTTTGATGCTTGCATTAAAATAGCCATTAAGTGCATATGCGTTATACTTTGGGAAAAAACGTTCTTCAAGTGGCAGTCCATTAATTTCTGTCACTAAAGAGCTCATTGTATTTTCATCCAACGTTCTATTCACAGCTGAAGCTCCAATGTTTAAAATACTGCCATCATTGAAGCTAATTCCTTTCTCAGAATTTATTCCTTTAATTATTTGGGGAGATGTTTCAAAACGATTAGATTGAGCTCCTTTTTGCTTTCCTGTAAAGGCTTTAATATAAAAATTGTTTCCAAAATCATACTTTGCCTTAACTCCCTCTACAGCATAGTCTATTCCAATTAGTCTATTTTCAAAAGCTCTAAAAACAGCACCTGAACCAAATTGATCATAAAAAGACCCCGCTGTTAATTCCAAATTTCCGATACTCTTCTTAATCTGCCAAAAACCCAACCCCTGTCCTGTAAAACTCTCTGAAGGATTAAGTAGATTGCTGTTATTAAAAAGATCATATCGTGCCGCAAAATGAAAACCCTTAATGTCATAGTTCAAAAAAAGCCATGCCTCCGAGGAGCTAATTTGTCTACCATACTGTGGCGATGCAGCTTCAGTAGCTCCTATCAATGAATCTTCTAAGAAAACCGAAAAATTTGATTGAAAATTACCGCTAAAAACCCCTTTATCTTGTCCGAATGCTGAAAAATTCAAACCAATAACTATTAACCCAAACAATATGTCCCTTTTCATAAATAGTTTGTAAAAGTAAATAATTCTGAAAATCCACAGAATTTTTAGTTTTTTTTGAAGTGTGGATAGCCAAGAATTAAGACAGATAATTAAACTAAAACAGAGCTACTTGTGTGTTGGATTAGACACAGATATTACACGATTACCTGATGGGTTTTCTAAAGACTATAGCGGAATCATTAATTTTAATAAAGAGATTATAGAAGCTACAAAAGATTACGCTGTTGCATATAAGATGAACACTGCATTCTATGAACGACTTGGAAGTGATGGATGGAAAGCCCTTGAGAAAACTAGGGATTTATTGCCAACCAATGTACTAAGCATTGCTGATGCTAAACGAGGCGATATAGGCAACACCAGTAGAATGTATGCTAAAGCATTCTTTGAGACACTCTCCTTTGATGCTGTTACTGTAGCCCCATACATGGGTATAGATAGTGTTGAACCGTTTCTTGAGTTTAATAATAAGTACACCATTGTTTTGGGTTTAACTTCAAACAAGGGATCACAAAATTTTCAGACTAACCCGATTTACGAGCCACACCTGTACAAGACTGTACTTAAAACTATCAAAGACTGGGGAAGTGTTGACAACCTTATGTTCGTTGTTGGTGCTACCAAGGCTAATTCTTTGAAAGAAATCCGAAAGATTATTCCTAATCATTTTCTCTTAATCCCGGGTGTGGGTGCACAGGGAGGAAACGCTATAGAGGTATGCCAGAATGGAAAAAATTCTTATGGAGGATTGCTGATAAATTCATCTCGTGGAATCATTTATGCGTCAAGTGATAAAAATTTTGCTGAAACTGCTAGACAAAAAGCGAAAGAATTAGCGTTAGAAACTAAACCATACACGCAACATTTGTGACCTTTAAATTCAATGAAAACTTATTACAATACATTTGGGAGAATCAGTTATTTGACAAAACAGAACTGAAAACCGCCAAAGGTGAACCTCTTCAGGTAATTAACCCCGGTCTTCTTAACACCAACGATGGCCCTGATTTCCAGAATGCTAAGATAAAAATTGGTAAAATATATCATCACGGATCCGTTGAAATACATATAAACAGTAAAGATTGGAACACCCATGGACACCAAAACAACAAAAACTACAATGGTGTAATTCTTCATGTGTGTTATAACGTAACTCATCAAGGCTACAGAAATGATGGAACTCCCGTTCCGTCACTCAGTATTGGCAAACGACTTAATGAAGACCTATTGGTAAAATACCAAAACATGATGAAAAATCAAGCCTTTATTCCTTGCGATAAATTCATTAAAACACTTAACTCTATTAGCAAAACTAATTGGATTGAAAGAATGGCTGTTGAACGCATTGAAACTAGGTGTAAGGAGTTCTCTATGCTATTGGAAGAATATGGTGGAGACTGGAATCAAATGTTTTATACCGTTTTACTTCGTTCATTTGGAATGCCACTAAACCAATTGGCTTTTGAGGAAATTGCTAAAAAAATTTCATATAAAATCTTGAAACAAAACCACGAATCCATAAATCGAGTAGAGGGGCTCTTATTTGGTGTTGCTGGACTTTTGAACGAAGACTTGGAAGATTCACATTACACCCTATTAAAAAGAGAGTGGCACTTTCTAAAATCAAAATACCAACTCGACACCATATCAACCCCTTTGAGGTTTGGAAAAACTAGACCAGGAAACCTTCCTCAAATTAGGATTGCACAATTTTGCTCACTGATTCACCATTCACCCGAAATTTTTGAGTACGCACTTACACTTCCAAAAATTAACGATTTAGAAAAACTGTTCTTTTTTGATCTCCCCTCTTTTTGGGACTCACATTATACATTTAATAAAAAATCTGTAATCAGAAAAAAAGTGATTTCTAAAACCTTTATTAACCACTTAATTATAAATGCAATTTCACCATTCACTTTCTATTATGAAAAAACTAAGATTTCAGAGAAAACAAGTGTTGCAATTTCATACCTAACACAAATAAAAGCTGAACAAAATTCCAAAATAAAACAATGGGAGTTGGTTGGAATTAAGTGTTCAAATGCTCTAACTTCACAAGGTTTATTACATTTGTATAAGAACTATTGCAAAAACAAAAAATGTTTAAATTGCAACTGGGGGAAAAAGTTTCTACATCGAAACAATGAAATTAATCAGAAATATTGAGCGTTATGCATTTGGAATCTGTTCTGTTCTAGGAGAAAAGTTTGGAATTAGGGCCAGCACTATACGGCTATATTTTGTCTATGTTTCCTTTTTTACGTTTGGAAGCCCTGTTGTTTTATATCTAGCCATTGCATTTTGGTTAAATATCAAACACTACATGGTAGCACGTAAACATACGCTGTGGGACTTATAGTTTAAAAAGTGTACTATTTCTTAAGCACTAAAAGGTTTTAGCGTTAATAAACGTTAAGCACTTGCTGTCTAAATTTGGACTATGCAACAACAAATAGCGTTATTTAGAACTACAAAAGGATTCCAACAAAACCATAAAACCACAGCACTCAAGTGTGCTAATTGCAAACAAGATTTCTTAGCAAATAGAAAAACAGCTAAGTTTTGTAGCAGTTCTTGTAGATCCCAATTTTGGATGACTAAAAACCAAAAAAAGGTTATAACCATTGCTGTTCCTATTGATATTGACGATGCATACTTAGAAAAAATTAAAGGAATGTTGGAAAACTACAAAGCGACTCCAGATAGCGAAAAAACCTCTCCTATGAGATCACACCACGAAGAAGTGTTCTCTTCTGAAAAAGAATTAAGAGAATTTATGGCTCAAGCCGGATTTTCAGACTATAAAGTTCCAAAACACGACATGGGTATCTATTATGATGAAGGTTTAACTATCAAAAAGAACGAAGATTCGTTTGAGGTAAGAATATCTGCTTAAACTTTATTCAAAGACTAAATCAATATCGTCAGTTAATGGGTGGGCTTGACAGGTTAACACGAAACCTTCTTCAATTTCTGAGTCACTCAGGCCTTCTCTCTCGTCCATGCTAGCTTTACCTGACCTTAATCTAGCCCTACACGTAGTGCAAACACCAACGGTGCAACTATAAGGTGGGTCCATGCCAGCATCTTGAGCTGCCTCCAATATGGTTTGATCGGTCTTTACTGTAACTTCTTTCTTTTGACCAAAAACCTCAATTTGTATTGTTCTTTCTGAAATTTCTTGATTTTCCATAAGGTGCTCTTCCTCAGCGGCTTGACTCTTTGGTATTGCCGTGAAGTACTCTGTGTGAATATTGTCGTCTCTTACACCAATTGATTTTAACCCTTCAACAACGATATCCATCATCGGTCGAGGACCACAAGTGTAGTAGTGGGCTGTTGGGTAATTCAAACCCAATTCTTTACGGGTGATTTCAGACACAGATTCATGATTTAGGTAACCAGACATTCCTGGCCAATCCGTTTTGGGATTATCTAAAGAATAAATAACTGAAAATCGCCCACCGTAGGTTTCTACTAATGAATCTAATTCTTTATTAAAGATGATGTTGTTCTCGTCACGGTTTGCATATATCAACAAGCATTTACAGTCTGGCAAATCAACTAATGCTGTTTTAATGATGCTTATTAAAGGAGTTATGCCGCTTCCTCCCCCCCAAAGAACGATGTTTTTTGCTTTTAGAGCATCTTCGTCTAACACAAAAGAGCCCAATGGTGGCATTACTTCAAGTTTATCCCCGACACTAACTTCATTGTTTAAGTAGTTACTCATTCTACCCCCATCTACTTTTTTGATTGCTATGGTGATTTTTTCACCTGTAATGGGTGATGAGCACATCGAATAAGACCTTCTAATTTCCTCGTTGTTAACCACAGCACTTACGGTAAGGTACTGCCCAGCATCATAAGAAAATAATGGTGCCATTAACGGAGGAACATCTAGTGTTATACTAACTGCATGATCTGTCTGTTTCGTTATTTGAGCTATGGGTATTGAATAAAAACCAGTAGGCATAATTTATTTTTTTAAAAGTCCTTCTAATATTTCTACTGCATTTGTAGCAGCACCTTTACGAAGGTTGTCTGCAACAACCCACATGTTTAATGCTTTTGGTTGAGACTCGTCTCTTCTGAGTCTTCCCACCATAACATCATCCTTATCTTTTGCAAATAGTGGCATAGGGTATTGGTTTTCCTCTTGATTATCTATCAAAACTAAGCCCTCTGTTTCATCCAAAATTCTTCTAACATCGCTCATCTCAAAATCGTTTTCAAACTCCACATTTATCGATTCAGAATGACCTCCCACCACAGGTACCCTTACTGCTGTCGCAGTAATTTGTATTTGAGGTGCATTTAATATTTTTCGTGTCTCATGAACGAGCTTCATTTCTTCTTTAGTGTAACCATTACTTAAAAAAACGTCGCAATGGGGTATACAGTTTTGATCTATGGGGTACAAATATGCCATGCTAGACGAAACGCCTTTGGTTCGTTCGTCTTCCATTTGTTGAACTGCGTCCTTACCTGTTCCACTTACCGATTGGTAAGTAGATATCACCAGTCTTTTGATTTTGTATATTTTGTGTAAACCCGAAAGGGCTAAAACCATCTGAATGGTTGAGCAATTAGGGTTAGCTATTATTTTGTTCTCTCCAACAGTATTTTGATTAATCTGTGGAACAACCAATGGACAGTTTTCATCCATTCTCCAAGCTGAAGAATTGTCGATTACTACCGTATTGTGTTGAGCGAATTTTGGTGCCCATTCGGTAGATATTTGTCCACCAGCTGAAAAAAGAGCATAGTCTAAATCTAGCTTTATGGCATCTTCAAGCGTTATAAGCGAGTACTCTTTTCCTTGGAAGTTTAAGGTTTTTCCTCTATTTGAAGCACTAGCAACAAGGTGAAGTTCATCAAATTCTATATTTCTTTCGTTTATCACTTCAAGCATAGTTCGACCTACCATACCTGTCGCCCCTACAATAACTAGTTTCATACGGTTTGAGTAAGGGTGTTTAGGTTTAATGTTCGATTAGACAGCTTAGCTTGTTTTCTAATTTTTTCTGTAAACTCCTTCATCGAATTTAGGTACATGCTCTGGAATCCATCGGACAACGCCTCCTCTGGTTCGTGATGAACCTCAATCATAAGGCCATCAGCTCCAGCAGCAATTGAGGCTAAGGAAAGGGGGGTGACGAGACTTCGCTTGCCTGTTCCTTGACTAGGATCTGCTATCACGGGCAAATGACTTAATTCTTTTACTAAAGGAATAGCAGCTATATCCATTGTGTTTCTTAGAGAGGTGTCAAATGTTCGAATTCCTCGCTCGCATAGTATAACATTTTCATTACCTCCCAATAATATATATTCTGCCGCCAATAACCATTCATTAACCGTACTTGACATTCCTCTTTTTAGTAATATAGGTTTGTCCGTTTTTCCCAATTCTTTTAAAAACTGGTAATTCTTGGCATTTCTTGAGCCTACTTGAAAAATATCAGCATAGGGATATGCTTCTTCAATTAATGTTGTGTCTAAAACTTCTGTTACTATTTTTAAATCGTACTTTTTAGAGGCTTCTTTTAACAGTTTTAGACCCTCCTTTTTTAAACCTTGGAATGCATATGGGGAGGTTCTAGGCTTATAAGCTCCTCCTCGCATAAATTTAATTCCTAGGTCTGAAATGCCTTTAGCTATTTCGTCTAACTGTTTTTCTGACTCCACAGCACATGGACCAGCAATTAGACACAATTCTTCTTTACCCACATACTCGTCTCCTATTTTGACGATAGTTTTGTGATTGCTGTGTTGTTTGGATGCAAGTTTTATATCAAACATGACTAAATCTTAAACGAATAATAACTAATTCAGTTTTGTATACTTTACACTTAATTTTACTGATCCAGACATCGTGTCAGAATCTACTATAACTCGATGAGGTGTAATAGGATAGTCATTGGGTACACTTAAGTAAAACCAATTAAACTCATTTCTCCCTGTTGAACGATAGGTTTGCTTTAATTGTTGCAAATACCTGTTAAAATAAAACGTGTAACTGTTTGAGCCTGCATCATAGTATGATTCCGAAAACCGTACGTCATTAAAATCCAAAAATGAGGTCATTGATTGGTTTAGGTTTGATGTGTCGGGGGTCAACAACCAAAGCCTTGGGGCTTGTTCAAATTTTCCAGTGAAATTTAATGATGTATCTGGTGAAATTTCAAGTTTAGCCTCATTAATAACAATGTTGTCTGATAGTTTTATAATGGACTCTAACTGAGGGACGTCTATTCTTACCTTAGTTCCGCCCAGTGACTGAACATAAGTGATGTCAAAATGCCCAACCCCCATCTTCTGCTCTTCAATAGCTGGTGTGTGGGTTGTTTCAAAAAAGTTAACTCGTTTTGAGCTAACCCCTAAAGGAATTGCTAGTTGAAGAGAGTCTGAATAAAACAAATCTAAACTGGATCGGGTATTTATCGCCTCCACGGCAACTATTGCACCATCACCAGAAACAATAGATCGAGGAATTAACACCAACCCTTTCATTATTTCGATAAAGTTATCATTAGAGCTAAGTATTGTTTCGTCGTAATCTAAAATTTCTTGACCAAATGTGTTGTCAAGCTTGATGGTCATTCTAGGGGAAAGCGTGACAACCTCTCCGTCAACTTCTCTTTTTACACTATCCAAATCAAATTTACCGCTATACTCGCCTATTTTGGTTCCAAGGCTAGGGGTATAATTACTAAAATAAATGTCGTCCGATAGGTCTTCACCTAACTTATATATGTCAAAAACCAACTCACTCTCAACATCACCATAATTTAACTCATAATTCGTAATTCTGGTTCCCTCATCAACTGTTTGATATAGGTCAAAGACTAAATTAAGTTGAGTAGAATCTATAGTATTTCCGTTTAGGTTGATTCCTGTTTCAGTCAGTTGGGGCTGAACAATCAAGCTTGCCTTACTCTCTCCAAAAACAGGGTCATTAATTATTCCCAGTAAGCTCGAACTTAAACTATTAACTTTAAAAGTATCGTCTGCAACAGTACGAAAAGATAGGTTTCGATACTCAACGTTTATGGCGTTTGCCAAAGACTCATCACCAATCAAATCCAAGCCAATGTCTGTTGAATCTTTTTTACAAGAAAAAAGAAATAACAAAAGAAAAAGGGGTAAACACCCCCTAGTTCTCATATTTATAAAAAAATTCTTCACGGAAATATTACTCTTCTGATAACAGGGAGTTGTAAAATTCTAGATAATTATCTGCTATTTGATCATTAGAATGATTCAAGATTGGTTTCTCGCACGAATCTAATTTTTGATTTACTTCATCATCCACAGAATCGCACTTGACAACAGCATCTGCGTGCATTATCCCTCCGATGTGCATGCTTGAACAGTCTGCCTTCGAAAAAGGCTCTAACTTATCATCATCGATATAATTTAAGCTCGCTTTTCTCATAAAGTCCTCTCCAAGGTCCTCTTTAAAGTCATTCTCATAAACAGAATAAATAACTTTAGAGTTAGAAAAAACAGGCTCATCTTTGTATAGTGTCTTTAAATAAAGTGGAATCAAACTAGTCATCCAACCTTGACAGTGAATAATGTCCGGATACCACCCTAGTTTTTTAACTGTTTCTAGTGCTCCTTTACAAAAGAAGATTGTACGTTCATCGTTGTCAGAAAAAAACTCTTCATTTTCGTCGTTATAAACAAATTTTCGTTGAAAAAAGTCTTCATTATCCAAAAAATACACTTGCATTTTCGTGTTTGGAATAGAGGCAACTTTTATGGTTAGGGGATTGTCGTTATCGTCAATGGTGATGTTCATGCCAGACAACCTAACAACTTCATGCAATCTGTTTCTTCTTTCGTTAATAACACCAAATCGAGGAACTAGTATTCTAACCTCATTATCTTTTTCTTGAATTTTTTGTGGAAGATATCGAGCAATCTCTGCTAACGGGGTGTCTCCGTCTAAGAAAGGTCTCATTTCAGAAGAAATGAATAGTATTTTTTTTCTTTCCTGTGTGTTATCCATAAAATGATTTATTTTTTTACAATTGCAAAGATACAGTGGCTTTGCATTAATTTTATAACGCAGAACTATTGTATATTTAGTATTTTTTTTGTATATAGATGCATATAATTAAACGCTTTATTGACCTTAAAAGGCTTCTTGATAACAACCAAAAAAGAAGTCCTAATCAAATTGTTGGTTTTGTGCCAACGATGGGTGCACTCCACGAGGGTCACATCTCGTTAATCAACGAGAGTTGCACTAATTGCGATGTGAGCATCTGTAGCATATTTGTAAACCCCACACAATTCGGGGAGTCAAACGACCTAGAAAAATACCCCAAACCCATTGAAAAAGACATCGAACTGTTAGTCAATAATGGGTGTGATATTTTGTTTTTACCTACTGTTGAAGAAGTATATCCGGCAACCTACACACATCAAAACTTTGATCTAGGAGGGATTGATTTAGTTTTTGAAGGAAAAAGTAGGGTTGGTCACTTTCAGGGAGTATGCAATGTAATTTATCGGTTCTTTGATCAGATAAAACCCCACAGGGCTTATTTTGGCCAGAAGGATTTTCAACAAACAGTTGTCGTTAAAAAACTAGTTGATGTCACATCACTAAACACTAAAATTTGTGTTGTTCCCATAAGGCGAGAACCTAGCGGATTAGCAATGAGTTCTCGAAATGTTCGGCTATCAAACAGCGGAAGAAAAAAAGCCGCGTTTATAAATGAATCTTTAAGGTTAATTAAAAACAACTTTCGCGAAATTGGTCTCAGCAAAAGCATTGATTTGGCTAAAAAACATATTCTTAAGTATGATAATGCAAAACTAGACTATCTAGTTGTAGCAGAAACCGACACATTAAAGGGAGTTGAAACATACGAAAACAAAAAATTAGTTGCCCTAACTGCAGTAAACTATGAAGGCGTTCGCCTTCTTGACAATATGATTCTTACTTAAAATAGGTTTGTCAGGTATTTTTATTGTGCTTATCTTTGCATTCAATTATCGCGGGATGGAGCAGTGGTAGCTCGTCGGGCTCATAACCCGAAGGTCACAGGTTCGAGTCCTGTTCCCGCAACTAAAACAATAAAAGAGTCTCGCTTAACGGCGGGACTTTTTTATTGACAACAAAAAAGGGAAAGAGCCTAGGCTCTTTCCCTTTTTATAAACAGTTTGTTTTATGTTATCTAACAATCATAAATCGAGCTGTTCCTACTTTATCAGTAGAACGCATTCGAATAATATAATTACCTGTATCTAGGTTCGCAACTGAAAGGTTGTTGTTGATAAATGAGCCTTCAGAAACCTTGGTTCCTGTAACAGAATAAACTTCATATGAAATCCAATTGTCAGTTCCAATTACAGTAAGGTTTTCAGCTGTGGGGTTAGGATATACTCTACAGACAACTGTAAGCTCAGAAACAGATGAACGATCAACCCAAGCTGCTACATCGCTTAACCTTCTCGGGAAAATCTGATATCCACTGTTATAGGGTGCGTCTCTATCAAACTGCCCCCCTATACCTGTGATTACCATCGTATCTGCAATAACCGCCTCGCCTTGCATGTCAATGATGTCCTTGTCTATTCTTACTTGAAACGTATCTCCTTTTTCATTGGTAAGCTCTATGTTACCAAAGTTGGGACTTTCATTGTTTGGCCAAACCGAAGTTGTATCGTTTGTTATCCAAACTTTTGCTAACTGAATAAATTCAGACTCTGTTTCTTCAGATGGAGCGTCAACAACAGTAGGAGAAGCTAGCGTGTTTCCTTGGCTATTTAGTTTAATACTATCAGCTTTTAGTTCTAGAAGGCCCCTATAAAAAGCGATTTCACCCCTAACTGTAATTTCATCCCCTTCAGTAACAACATAATCGCTTACATCGTTAAAGTTAAAGATGTTGATTCCGCTGGTTGCGTCTATTGCAGTAAATGAAAGCCCTGCATTTCCATCGTAGTCAATTCCATATACTATTCCGGTAATCTCATATTTAACACCCTCATTTGTAGAAGCTAGGTCGCCGTCTAGTTGAACAACATCTACAATGTCTGAAACAATATAGTCGTCGTTAAGTATAACCACCTCTGATATTGTGTCAGACCCCCAAACAGCATTACTGCTAAGATTTCTTAAAGCAAGTGTAATGTTTTTGTTTAATCCACCGTCTGTATTATCAGTGATGTCCATTGTAACCTTTTGGTTGGTGTCGTCACCAGGGTTGAAAGTAACCATTGTTGATGAGGTAATGGTGTAATCTGTTCCGTTAACTGCTGTTCCGCCAGTTACAAAAACCTCAACCTTAGTGGTATCTTTTGATGTAGCAGCAATTGAAACCTCAACAAATGCCGTTCCCGCATTTTCGTCTACAAAATATTTTGTTTTGGCAAATTTTACTTCTGGTGTAACCGCTGGATGGCAATCTGAAGTTGTGCTTCCTAAATAACTATGCTCAGTGTCAGGATATACATCCCACTGTTCTACTCCTTTTGTCCAATCAGTTTCACCTCCTGAAACATTCGCTTTTCTAACCAGCGTGTGGTCTTTTGTTGACCCTGTGCCAACCGACCAACCTGAACCCGGATCATTCCAACGTTCACCGATTACATCAATTGTGTCTGTACCATTTAATAAACAAACTGCGTCGTCTCCATTAAAATGAACTGGACTTGGATAGCTTAATAACGTGTCTGCATTTCCAGAAATAGTTGCATCTGCCCCACTTGCAGCAAGAACATATACCTCGTTTGCAGCTAGTGTACCCGACAAAGCAAAAGATGCATTTCTTGAAGGGTCTCCTCCTCCATTGTTTATATAGAAAACCGTATAATTGCTCAAATCAATGGATGAGCTTGAGGGGTTGTAGATTTCTAAATACTTATTACTCCCTCTGCCACTTCCTCCTTCAGAATACTCACTAAAAAATAAATCTGAACATTGTGCTGAAACTAAAACGCTTGAAAGTAGTAAAACTACTATTGAGTAAATTTTTTTCATTTGATTTTGATTGTTATTGAGTGTCAAAAATATCGGAATCATACGAAGAAATCATTAAAAAATTGTAAAGAATAGCACAAATTATTAAGATTTGCGAATGTTAAGGGGTTTAAAGCTAGCTATTATAATGATTTTTTGTTTGGCTTGTTTGGTTTTTGTTTTGTCTGCGGCCGTTCTACACCCCGAAACTAACGACAGTGTAGAGTACCAAAACGCTACACACAATTTACTAAAAAACAACCTTTTATACGCTGGCGAAATCAACAAAAGCATAGATTATCGACTTTTTTCTAAACGAACAGCCGGCTACCCTCTTTTTCTAATTTTTCAGAACAATGTATCGTGGGTTGTAGGAATAGCATCAGCTCTTCTTTTAATAATCAATTATTTTTTAGGACTGGGCATCCTGAGCACCTTAACAAAAAAAAGAAAAGCCAACCATACCTATTCTTGGATTTTTTTACTCAACGTTCCGTTGTTTTTGCATACTTCTTTTGTGATGGCAGATTTACTTTTAGCAAGCATAATTAATCTTGCGGTATTTGTCTTTTGTCAAAAACAGACATCGTGGTCTAAAAAAATTGTTACCCTGTCTATTTTGTGGTGTCTAGGTGTTTTGGTTAAACCTGTGATTCTTCCCTCTATTTTGCTGTCTCCGATTGTTTTTGCTTATTTAGGGTTTAAGCACCGCAAATTTTATTTTTCATCGCTTCTTCCTGGTCTTGTCTTTGTTCTGGTTTCATTTTTTAACCAACAACAAACTGGGGTTTTTGAATACAGCTCAATATCAACCATCAACCTTGGACAATACAATTCAAAGCTTTTAATTGCTGAGAAATACGGTTATGACTCTGCTCAATCTTATGCATTAAAAAGCGAGTTTATGGTTCCCAGAAATAAGGATGCGTATTTAAATTACAAGAAAAACCTTCAATATTTGGCAACAGAAACTATTTTTACTAACTGGCCCAGCTACCTAAAAATTCATCTAATTGGGTCTGTAAAAATGATCTTAGACCCCGGCAGGTATGAACTTTATACTTTCTTAGGAATAACGCCTTCGGCGTTTAGTTTGACAGAAATGATATATGCAAAAGACTGGCAAAAATTAAAACTATTTATGTTTTCTGACATTTGGGTTTTACTTGTTTTTGCTGTTCTGTTTATTGTTAATGTCTTCAAGTTTCTTGTTTTTGCTTTTAGCCTGAAAGAGCTTCGTGAACACTTGTTTTTTAGCTTTATTTTTCTGTACTTTTTTGCGGTCGTTGGGCCTGTTGGTGCTGCAAGATTTATGTTGCCAATTAGTGTTTTGTACCTTGTATTTTGCTCTATTGGGTGGGCTCGTATGTCAGATTTTTTCCAAAAACGTTCTAAAAGCTAGTACGTTTTCTCCAAATTTTAATTTTGTTTTAGACTGCAGTTCTGCTGCATGATTAGAGGCGTAATCATTAAACTTTTCCCAAGATTCAAGAGTATATTGAATTGCGTAGGAGTTATGTGATCTTTCCGTATAACTCTCTATGACTTTAAACATGTTGTTAGACTGAAACAAGCCCGTAGCCATTACCTCTGGAATGTGGGTTTCTCTTAACCAAGCCAATACGCTAGATTCAATTTTAGGATTTATACTTAGGGTTACGTTGTAAATAATCATGGTTTATGCTCTGGGGTGATATTGTTCTATTACTGTTTTTAGATAGGCTTTATCTAGGTGGGTATATATTTCTGTCGTGGTAATGCTTTCGTGTCCTAACATCTGTTGTACAGCCCTGAGATTTGCTCCCGCTTCGATTAGGGTTGTGGCAAAACTATGTCTTAGGGTGTGGGGGCTAATCGCTTTCTTAATGCCTGCCTCTAGGGCTAATTTTTTTATGAGATTGAACACAGAAATCCTACTCAAACTTCCCCCTCTTTGGTTCAATATTAAATAGTTTTTAGAATCGTCTCTAGCAACTTTATTTCTATAGCTTTCAACATAATAACTTACTTGATTAATTGTCTTGGCCCCAATGGGCACTAGTCTTTCTTTGCTTCCTTTGCCTTTAACTTTAATAAACCCTTCGTCTACAAAAAGGTCGTTCACTTTCAGCGAAACAAGCTCTGAAACCCTTAAACCCCCTCCATACAATAACATAACAATTGTCTTGTCTCGTTCTCCAGCCAACTTTGTAAAATCAATAAATTCCATCATTTTTAGAATTTCATCATACGAAAGGACATCGGGCAGTTTTTTTGAAAGTTTTGGGGTTTTTATAGACTGCATTGGGTTTGCGTCCATTGTCTCGTTCAAAATTTGCTGCTTATAAAATGTTTTTAGACTTGATATTATTCTTGCTGTAGATCTCGGAGACAAACCAAGCGTATTGAGGTTGTTAATAAACTGCAGAATCACGGTTTTGGTTAGGGTGGTAAGGTCTTTGTTTTCACAAAAACTAATCAATTTTTTAAGATCTGAAATATAGGCATTTAACGTGTTGTTGCTTAAGGACCTATCAACAGAAATCGACATTGAAAACTCCTCAAGCAGCTCTTTATTCTGTTTGCTTATTTCAACATCAATTCTCGACACTGAACCACTTCTTTGTTATCTCCGTCATTATAGTTTACAAGTACCACAATACTGGCATTTTCAGTATCAACGTTACTAGGTATTGTTATTTCCCAACCTTTTTCAATTTTTGTGCCTTGGTTAATGGTTGTGCAATTTGAGCTTCCTGATAAGATTGGGTCTCCATTATATGCCGTGTAGGCTTTTCGCAATACGTGTTGGTGTAAATAGGTTGAGTCTGTTCCTCCAGAATAATATTGTGGGTGGTTAATGTTGTTCTCTAATAAAAACAAAGAGTAGAATGGCTCTGAAGACGGTTTAGATGTAAAAACAAAATCTGCCTGAACCTTAAAGGTGGTATCGTTTTTCTCTTCTTTTGTTAAACCAATGTTAACGATTGATTTTTGGTCTAAAAACTTATCTGACTTGTTTCGCCAAGTATCATAATTGATATTTATTGAAGTTTCTCCATCAAAACGCTTCCGATTAACTCCACCAGCTGGCAAAATATTACCAAAACTAAAAAGATTGGTGCCGATTAATTGGGCGGTTTGAGTTCTCATATCTGAATATCCACCAAAAGATGTAGTTAACGATTTTGGAAATTGGGGATACAGGCCCAAGATTACCACGGGGTTTTTGGTAGATGCTTCTTTTATTTCTTTTGCAGCTACAGCAGCTTTGGGGCACGCAACACACCTTACTCCGGTTAGGTCTTCTATTAGTATTGCCCTGTAGTCTGAAGAGGGGATTTCTGAAACATCAAGCTGATAACAAGTGTCAACTAAAACAAGAGACTCTTGTTCGTTAAAGTTAATAGGAGGCTCGGCTTCTTTGCAAGAAAAAAACACGACCAAAACCAAAAATAACAAAAAGCTTTTTTTCATATGGTTTCAAAGTTATCGTTTAGTTTTTAAATATACACCTAGGTTCTTAAGTTCGTTCTGCGTTATTTCTCTGTAAGACCCCATAGCAATCCCTCTTTTTTCAAAGGTGTGAAACATTACTCGATCTAGCTTTAAAACTCGGTTGTCAATCGCCTCAAACATTCTCCTAATTACCCTGTTTTTTCCACTGTGTATTTCTATTCCGTACCTAAAAAATTCATCTTCGTTCAGCTCTGACAGCTTATTAAACTTGCTTTCTCCATCCTCTAACTCAACACCCAAAACCATTTGATTCATCTGGTCTTGGGTTAGTTGCTTTTCTACTTTGACCTTATATACTTTATTGATTTTTTTTGAGGGATGAAGTAGGTTTTGTGTTAATGTTCCGTCGTTGGTCATTAAAATTATTCCAGTAGTGTTCCTGTCTAGTCGCCCGACTGGATATAGGTGTTGAAATCTTTCTGGAAGTAAATCCATAATTGATTTTCGTCCTTTTTCGTCAGACTTGGTACAGATTACATTTCGTGGTTTATTTACAAGCAGATATAGTTTTTTTTCAGAGGTTATGGTTTTGTTATCAACTTGCACCTTGTCTGTTGGTTTTATTTTAAGCCCCAGCTCACGTACTACACTATTGTTAACCTTTATCCTTCCTTCTAATATTAGGTTGTCTGCGGCTCTTCTGCTACAGACTCCTGCGTTTGAAATAAACTTATTTAACCTAATGGCGTCTACATCAATTGGATTGGTTTTTGAGGTATGTGGATTAGTTCCTTTCATACTTGGTTCTTTATTGTAATTTTTGCAAAATAATATCGTTATAAAGTATAAAGTGTTATCTGGGTGAGAGAATTTATTGTCATAGCAATTTTTTTTAGTCAATTATCGTGGGCTGTTGATTTATCCCCAAGAATGCTTAGGGCTTGTATTGACTATGACAACGACATTGTTACTGTTAAATGGGCACAACCAACAGATGGTTGTGGTTCATTTGAAAAATATTTAATATACGGAAGCGAAAACCTAGGTCCGTTTAAAAAGATTGCAGAAATCCAAAACCTTACGGTTGGCGAATACCCACACTCCCTTTTGGTTCAAAACACTTCATGGCGGTACTACATAACAACATACACACACTGTAACGGTGTTGATAGTTTGAGGTCAGATACTATTGGGGTTGACGTTGTTTATCCTTTAAACATCGAAATAGATTCGATCAGTTACAACTTAGAATCTCAAAAGATAATAGCTGGGTGGAAAAGAAACCCCTCAACCGACACTAAGCACTACGAATTATATGATTATAGTTCAGGAAATGGCGACTTGTTGGGAGATACGAAATTATTATCGTTTAATATTTCAGAAAAAAGAGCAGGGAGGTTCCCGGTTGTGCTTGCCACACTGGATAGTTGTAACCTGTCATCTCTTCTTTCACAACCTCACGAGGCAACACATTTGAAAGGAACAATCGACAGTTGCTCAAGAACCATAAACCTAAATTGGAGTCTATATGTGGGTTGGAACACCATAGATAGCCAGTCGCTTTATGTCTCAGTAAATAAAGGGGCGTTTGTAAAGGTAGAAACTGTTGTGGGAGATAAAAAAAGAATGACATATGGCGGATTTGATTTGGGAGATACGCTTAAATTTTTTATGCGTGCTTACAAAAACAATAAAAGCACCTCGTCCAACACAATAATATTTGAAACACGAAAACTTATAAGACCAGAAGAGTTCACGCTTAAGCTTGTCGATGTTGTTGATAACAACATAGAAATCAGCTGGTTGTGTAAAAACCAAGATGACACTAAAGAATTTGTTGTTTATTCTGGACAAAGTGAAACTAGTTTTAAGAAACTAGAATCAACACCAGTCAATATTGACAAAAACGAATACAAAATACAAGACCTACAAAACAACCCAAACACACAAGCTTACTTTTATTACATCATAAGCGTCGACAAATGCGGCACGCAAAGCTCGTCTACCGATACAAGCATGAATCTACACGTCGACACAAATCAAACAGAAATACACAACAGGTATGTTGGTTGGAAAAATGGTGTGTTAAACTATACCTTAGAGCTGTTTGAGGGTTCCACGTGGAACGAAACAAAAAACAAACCAAATGTATTCATAAACGAAGACATCAAAAAGATTCAAAACTGTTTTAGAATTACGGCCGTGGCAGACAACGGCCAAACAAACATGCTGATTTCTCATTCTAACGAAGTTTGCCCAAAGAAAAAACTAAGGTACTTCATAACCACAGCCTTAAACCCCAATGGGGTCAACAAGCACTTTGTTATTAAAGGAGAGGGGCTGGATTATGTTTTGTCGACGTTTCAAATTTACAATAGATGGGGTGAATTAATCAAGAGTGGGACGTTAAACGAGGAATGGGATGGTAGCTACAAAAATAAGGTTGTTGGCTCTGGAATATACCTCTATGTAGTAAAAATACACGGTATAAATGGTGAGTACGAACAAGTAAAGGGAGTAGTAAGTGTCATTAAATAAAGTAACAACGGTAAACAATTGCGGCAACATAGATTTGTCTACAATAAAAATCTTAGGCTTAGAGGCGACTCATGCTGAACTAGGAATTAAAAAGCCCGTTATCTATTATTTTATAGGTGACAATGAAATGCTAAAGGTTAATAGAGAAAGCTTAGGTCACGACACATATACAGACATTATAACATTTGACTATGAAGAAGATCTTGATGTTCAAAACAATGAGATTTTAATAAGCTGGGACAGGGTTGTAGAAAATGCAAAAACTTTTAATGAAAGTCTCAAAAACGAACTGCATCGAGTTTGTATACATGGACTTTTACATTTGGCTGGACACAACGATCAATCAGACAAGGAAAAACAAAAAATGAGGGCACTAGAGGACAAGTATATAAATTTGTATTGTTCCACGTGAAACAAAATATGTATGATTTAATAGTAGTAGGTGGTGGCCACGCTGGGTGTGAAGCCGCAAACATTGCAGCTAAGTTAGGGTCTAAGGTGTTGATGATTACAATGAACATGGAGACTATAGCAAAAATGTCTTGTAACCCCGCCATGGGTGGGGTTGCAAAAGGGCAAATAGTAAGAGAAATAGACGCTCTTGGTGGTTTATCTGGCATTGTTTCGGATTTTAGCATGATGCAGTTTAGGATGTTAAACCGCTCTAAGGGGCCAGCAATGTGGAGCCCAAGAACACAAAACGACAGAACCCTGTTTTCTTTAAAATGGCGTGAATTACTAGAAAAAAACTTTAATATTGACTTTGTACAATCGTCTGTTAATCAACTAGTTATAGACAAAAATCAAGTAAAAGGGGTTAAAACAACAGGTGGGGTGATTTATTCTGGTTTAGCTGTTGTTTTAACAAGCGGAACCTTTATGAATGGCGTAATCCATGTTGGTAATCAAAAAAGCAAAGGGGGCCGCATGGGGGATGATGCTTCTTATGGAATAACAGAACAATTGGTTGGTTTAGGGTTTGAGTCAGGAAGAATGAAAACCGGTACTCCGCCCAGAGTAGATGGAAGAACAATAGACTATGAAGTTTTGGAGGAGCAAAAGGGGGACGAAGATCCTCTATGTTTCTCATTTAGAAAACCTACAAAAATTGGCAAGCAACACAGTTGCCACATAACATATACTAACGAGAAAGTTCACGACATATTAAGATCATCTTTTAAGGACAGCCCACTTTTTAACGGTGCAATTAAAGGGGTTGGGCCAAGGTATTGCCCTTCGGTGGAAGATAAAGTAAACAGGTTTGCTGAAAGAAGTAGGCATCAAATATTTGTAGAGCCAGAAGGTTGGAACACGTATGAAACATATATTAATGGTTTTAGCACCTCATTACCGCAAGATGTTCAATACAGGGCTTTAAAAGAAATTAAAGGGTTTGAAAATGCTAAGATTTTTAGGCCTGGATACGCTATAGAGTACGACTTTTTTTACCCTACTCAGTTAAAATTAAGCCTAGAAACTAAAGGTGTTAACAACTTGTTTTTTGCTGGACAAATTAATGGTACTACAGGATATGAAGAAGCGGCTTGTCAAGGGTTAATAGCAGGAATAAACGCACATCAATTAGTAAAAAACAAAGAACCTTTTATCTTAAGAAGAAATGAAGCATACATTGGTGTTCTAATAGATGATTTAATAAACAAAGGCACTAAAGAACCCTACAGAATGTTTACAAGTAGGGCGGAATTTAGAATATTACTAAGGCAAGATAACGCAGATCTAAGGTTAATGCCAAAAGCAAAAGAGTTAGGAACTATTTCTATTAAAGAATATGACAAAATGCTTGTTAAAAAGGATCGTATTAATAAAATAAAAAAAACCTTAAAGAAAAAAACGGTTAAGCCCGTTGATGCTAACCCAATTTTAAAAAAATATAACACTAGTGTTTTGCCCCAAAACTATGTTATAGAAAAGGTACTTGCTAGACCTCAGATAACACACAAAGAGTTGCTAGAAATCGGATCTATGAAAACTCTGTTTGGTGGTTATTCTTCAGAAGAACTAGAACAAGCTGAAATTCAGTTAAAATATAGAAGTTATATAGAAACAGAAAAGGAAAACGTAGAAAGACTATTGAAATTAGAGAATAAAAAAATAAGCTCTGAGTTTGATTATTCAATAGTTAAATCTCTATCCCTTGAGGCAGTTGATAAACTAAATAAAATTAAACCTAAAAGCATTGGTCAAGCATCTAGAATAAGTGGCGTTAGTCCTGCAGATATTTCAGTGCTAATCGTACATTTTGGAAGATAAATGAAGTTTTTTTTATTACTACTTTTTTTATTTTCATCGTGTGCTTCAATACAAACGCTTGAAGGCGGAGAAAAAGATAAAACACCACCAACTGTTTTATCTGTTTCCCCAGAAAACAGATCTTTGTTCGTAAAAAATAAAACAATAGTTTATGAGTTTAATGAGTATATAAAGGCTTCAAAATTAAACGACCTTCTTATTGTTTCTCCAAGTCAAAAAATAAAACCTGTTTTTGTAATAAAGAACAAAAAACTTTCTGTAAAACTCCAGGATAGTTTATTAGAAAACACCACCTATTCAATACAGTTAAATGGGGGGGTTGTTGATAACAACGAGGGGAATCCTTTAGGTTTATTTAATTATGTGTTTTCAACGGGTAATTATATTGACTCTTTAAAATATCAAGGTTACGTTTATTCTTTTTTAAAAAAACAACCGCTTGAAAACTATAGTATTCAACTTTATAAAACATTAAAGGATAGTATTATTTTTAAAGAAAAACCTGACTATATTACTAAATCAAATGATAAAGGTTTTTTTAATTTATCTAATTTACCAAATGAAAATTTAATGGTTGCTGTATTTGAAGATAAAAATAAAAATTTATTGTATGACAAAGATGAGGATATAGCACTATTGGAGAATATTTTAACACAAAAAAATACTCAAGACACATTTTATACCTTTAATAATCAAAATGATGAAAAATATAAATTTACGTTATTAAAAAACGATATACCTGGTGTTATTAAAATTAAATCTAATAAAGCAATAACCCAACAAAATATTATTGCTAAAATCAATAAAAATAATACTGCTTATTTTATAAATAGAAATAGAGATACAATAACATTATTTAATAATAACTATAAAGACAGTGTTGATATAGATATATCTATTGATACATTAAATTTCAATTTTAATCTACTAGAAAATACAAATAAAATAATACCGAAAATTAGTATCAATAAAGCTAAATCTAATAACAGAAGAATAAGTTTAAAGTCTAATTGTCCAGTAATTTTTAATATAGATAGTATTAATATATTCAATACTAATTATAATGTGAACCAGTTAAATCCAACAGAATTAGAAATAAATTTTAATAAATTAATAGATTCAGTTAATATAATTTTTAAACCTAACGCATTAAAAACTTATTACAATGATATTAATAGGATTGATACATTTACTTATACTTATAAAGAGATAAATGAAAATAATTTAGTAATTAAAATAGAAAAACATGATTCAATAAACTACCTATTTGAATTATTAAATAATAATAAAATAATAAAATACCAGACTGTAGTTAATCAAAATAAAATTCAATTTGAAAACTTAAAACCTGGTATTTATTCATTAAGAGTAATAAGTGATATTAATAATAATAAACTATGGGATACAGGTAATGTTTTTAAAAATAAATCACCTGAAAAAATTGACTTATATAATAATATAGAAATAAGAAATAATTGGGATAAAGAGTTGATTATTAATTTACTATAAAATAATTAACACACTTAATAACATTATATGTTATTAATAACTTCATAAAACATTATTTATATAAATATTAAACTTATTAACTAAGTTAAAATATTTATTTACCTCTAATTCACATTAAAATTTGATTATACACACAATTCGTTTATTAACAAAACTATGTTAAGTTGAAATTATACATCTTGTATATAACTTATAAAAATCTAATAATCAGTAATTTAAAATATTTACCTTGTTAAATTTATGTTATTAATGTAAAAAGCAAAATAATTTATAAGCATATAGACAGACACTTAATTATATACTATTATATATTTTATATAATTCTACTTATAATTAATAGGAATGATAATAAAAGATAAAGAATGAAGTATAAATGCATAATGATTTACTTTGTTGTAAAGTATGCTAGATAAATTTGATCAAATAATAAAAAAAGCACAAAATTTTCCAATTTCTTCAATTAAAGATTTGGAAAATTTTAGGTTAACTTTTTTAGTTAAAAAAGGTTTAATAAATCAGTTAGTTCAAGAATTTAAATTATTATCTAATGATCAGAAGAAAGAGGTAGGTAAAATTTTAAACACCACTAAAAAAACAATAGAAGAAATTTATAATTCAAATAGCCAAAAAATTTCAAATAGCCAAAAAATTTCAAATACTAAAAATGACTTACCTGGTTACTTTTCAAATCTAGGCAGTAGACATATAATAAGTTCTGTTGTTGAAGAAATGACTTTAATATTTGAAAGACTTGGGTTTTCTGTATCTATTGGTCCTGAGATAGAAGATGATTGGCATAACTTTTCAGCATTAAATTTTCCACCAAATCATCCTGCTAGAGATATGCAAGATACTTTTTTTGTAAAAGATGATATTGCATTAAGAACACATACATCATCTGTTCAGGTTCGTTTAATGGAAAATGGTAAATTACCCATTAGAAGCATAATGCCTGGACGTGTTTTTAGAAACGAGGCTATTTCATCGCGTTCTAATTGTTTTTTTCATCAAGTTGAAGGTTTATATATAGATAAAGGAGTTTCTTTCTCAGACTTAAAACAAACGCTATATAATTTTGTAAAAGAATTTTTTGGGCCTAAAACTAAGGTTAGATTTAGAGCATCATATTTCCCATTTACGGAACCAAGTGCAGAAATGGATATTTTTCTTGGTACAGAAACGGAGTCAGATTATAAATTAACTAAAGGAACAGGATGGCTAGAAATATTAGGATGTGGTATGGTTGATCCAAATGTTTTAAAAAATTGTAAAATTAATGAAGAATATTCAGGTTTTGCATTTGGATTAGGTGTTGATCGTATTGCTATGTTAAAATATGGAGTAAAAGACTTAAGAACATTCTTTAATAACGATAAACGGTTTTTATCCCAATTTGAATCACTGTAAATTTTTAGAAATAAAAAAGGGCTGCATCCGCAGCCCTTTTTAGTAATAATTAATTTTTTAATTATTCAGCAGCTTCTTCAGCAGCAGCCTCTTCAGCTGGTGCTTCCTCAGTCGCAGTAGAATCAGCAGCTTCTTCAGCAGCAGCCTCTTCAGCTGGTGCTTCTTCAGTTGCAGCCTCTTCAGTTGCAGCCATACTGTCCGCTACTTCAGTAGTTTCTTCAGTGCTTTCTGTCTCAGCAGCATTGTTGCAAGCAACAAAACCAAATACTGAAACGATAGCTAATAATGCAATAATTTTTTTCATTTACGCGTAATTTTAATGGTTAAATATTTAAATAATATCGCGAATATAATGTTTTGGTCAAAAAAACTTATTTTTTTCTAAAGTAAAGTCTTAGCGGAACCCCGCTAAAATCAAAGTTTGCACGAAGCCTGTTCTCTAAAAACCGCTTATAACTGTCAGGAATATATTGTGGTAGGTTACAGAAAAAAGCAAACGAAGGACAACTAGTGGGTAGTTGGGTTATATATTTAATTTTAATGTACTTTCCTTTAGTAGATGGCGGAGGTGTCTTTTCTATAATTGGCAAAAAGAAGTCATTAAGCTTAGATGTTGAGATTTTTTTATTCATAGACCTGTGAACACCTGTCATTGTTTCTAGGGCTTTTAACACCCGTTGTTTTGTTAAAGCTGAAACAAATAAAATTGGAACATCAACAAATGGTGCAATTTTTTCTTTTATTAGATTTTCATATTCTTTAGTTGTTTTTGTGTCTTTTTCAATAAGATCCCATTTGTTTACCACAACCACAACACCCTTTCCGTTTTTTTGAGCTAAACCAAATAGGTTCATGTCTTGAGCCCCTAAACCTCGTGTAGCGTCAACAACTAAAGCAATAACATCTACAGACTCGATTGCTCGAAGTGAACGCATAACAGAATAAAACTCGATATCTTCTGTAACCTTTCCTTTTTTTCTGACGCCCGCAGTGTCTACTAGGTAAAGGTCGTTGTTGAACGATTTATACCTTATATAAAGCGTATCTCTTGTTGTTCCGGGAACATCGGTAACAATATTTCTTTCGTGCCCCAGTAATGTGTTGCAAATGGTAGACTTTCCAGCATTTGGCCGACCGACAAAAGCTATTTTCGGGATATTTTCATCTAAAGCAATCTCTCCTTCTGGAAGAAGTGTAACTAATTCATCTAAAAGGTCTCCGGTTCCACTTCCAGACAAAGAGGATATGGGGTAGATTGTTTCAATTCCAAGAGAGTAATATGAATTAGCCATGAACATTCGTTCATCGTTATCTGCTTTGTTGGCAACAACCAAGTAAGGTTTTTTACTTTTTCTTATAACTTTAAAAAACTCAATATCCAGTTCGTTTGGATCTAATACAGCGTCAACAACAAACAACAAAACATCTGCTTCGTTAATTGCCAACTCGACCTGTTCGCGAATATTTGATTCAAAGACATCAGAGCTCTTTGAAACATAACCCCCGGTATCAATGACCGTAAATTCTTTACCAACCCAATCGCTAGTTCCATAATGTCGATCTCTTGTTACTCCGCTAACATCATCAACAATAGCTTTTCTTTCTCCAATTAATCGATTGAAAAGGGTGGATTTTCCAACATTTGGTCTTCCTACAATTGCTACTATTCCTGCCATTTTATTGTTGTGCGAAAGTACGCGGATTTATTTCTTTAAATAACCAAAGTATCGAAGCTGTTGGTCGTCAGATCTCCAATCTTTTTTAACCTTAACAGTTAGTGACAAAAAAACCTTCTTTTTTATAAAACCTTCGATACGCTTTCTAGATGAAATGCCCAGTTTTTTTATTGCTGACCCACCTTTACCTAAAACAATTCCTTTTTGAGAGTCTCGTTCCACATATATTGTGGCATATATTTCATCTATGTTTTTCTTTTCATTGTAATTAGATACACTTACCTCAACACTGTATGGTATTTCCTTCTTAAACTGAGATAAAATCTGTTCACGTATCATTTCGCTCACTAAAAACCGAACACTTTCATCGCTTACTAGCTCGGTATTGTAAAAAGGGGGGTGTTCAGGAGAAAGACCGACTAACGTTTCTATAATTTGTGGAACACTAAACCCGTTTTTTGCACTAGCTATTAGAACGTGTTCTGTATTAAGTAGTTTTTTTGCTTCCAAAACATGTTTTTTTAAATCCTCTTGATTAATCACAAGGTCAACCTTGTTCATTACAACAATTACGGGGCAAGAAAGCTGGCCGACTTGTTTTTCAAATTGGGCAATTTTTGGGAATTGACCATCAAGAACAAGCAAAACTAAGTCTGCATCATCTAATGAATTGCTAACCGCACTCATCATGGTTTCTTGTAGCTTGTAAGCGGAGTTTTCTAATATTCCAGGAGTGTCTGAAAAAACAAGTTGGTAATTTTTGTCATTTAAAATACCTTTAATTCGATGTCTTGTTGTTTGAGCTTTTGGGTTGGTGATAACTAGGTCCTCACCCAACATTGCGTTGAGCAAGGTTGATTTACCGGCATTCGGCAAACCCATGATTGTTATAAAGCTTGACTTAAACAGGTTACAAAGGTAGGTCTATGTGGGAATAAACAGACCAAAACAAAAAAAACACAAGATAAACAGACCCTACCTGTAACAAACGAGTGTTTCGTGTTGTCTTATAGTTGAATTTTAAAAATATAGTAATATGAAAAACACAAATTTAAAAATTATGGTAGCACTATTTTTCGGAGCAATGGCTTTGATATCGTGCAAAGACTTAATCGACATTATTCCCAAAAAAGAGTTACCCAAACATTCAATAAATGGTTCTATTGGTTTGGGCTACCTGTTTGGCGGGTAGTTTGATGGTTAGTAACTTAGTGTGCTTGTAGTTGCTATCAAGAACAGAAATGGCGTATTTGTCTTTTAACTCACTATATGTACTTAAGTGTGAAATAAGCAATGTATCTCCAGGGTTCAATTCTTGCCAATTTATCCGAGATATTGACAAACCGTGTTCGATATTTAATTTCTTGAGATAAAACAGATGGGGCTCAAGACCGTGTGCCCGATCAAGTAAAATTTTCGTGTTTGGACTTAGGTTTTTTATGTTTTGTTCGTCTTTTAAATAATGGGAAATTCCATTAGTTTCCCACTCATAATGTTTTTCGCTCGTGTTTATGGCGTATAAAAATGCATTGTTGTAAGGAACAGCAAGTAACAAAAACACAAGCAGCGACGCCCATTTGTAATTCACCTTCAGTCGATTTGCTAACAGATAAAGACTTATAGCAAACAATATTGCGAGCATCGGTATTGCTGGTGCTACATACCAAAAGTTTTTAGTGCCTAAAGAAATAATTAGTAGAAAAGAAAGGCTTTGAATCAGCCAGAAAACCCACCCCTTAAATTGCCAGTTGCCCCAAAAAGGCACAGCAACCACAACGCTAACCATCCAAGCCCAATACCTCATTTGGTTGTTAAAAAGCAACTCAAAATAATACCAAAAAGTATATTCTTCAAAAACAAAACTAGAGGACTGGTTAATATATCTCGGGAATAACTCTCCCTGCCACACAAGATTAAGATAACCCGGTTGCCTTAATTCTCTCAAATAGTAATATGAGCTAACGATAAATGTTACGGTAAAAATAGAGGTGTAAAAGTGCTTGTTAGAAAGGAATAAAACGACCTTTTTATTTAATAACAAAGCAACAAGCAGGCCCGGTGCAAGCATAAAAATAGCAATGCTTTTACATAGGACGCCAAACATAAGCGACCCCCCCATCAAGTAGAGGTATGAAGCTTTTTCTGTTTTCATAAATTGATGAGTGCTGTAAGCTAAAAGTAGTATAAAAAAAACAAGGGTAGCGTCATGGTCTCCAAACCGCCCCACGTGATCACCAAAAAACCCAAAAGAGGTTGCAGTGATTCCCATAGCAAAAGCACTGGACCAATAGCTTTTAGTGGACGAATATGTGATTATAAAAACCAGCAAAAGCGACATTACTGAAAAAAAGACAGAAGGAAAACGAATAGCTAGTTCGTTTAAACCGAACCAATGAAGACAACCAACCTGTAGCCATATTAACAGGGGTGGTTTTAGTTCGTAAGTCTCGGGCGATTTATTAAAAGTTCTGACCAGAAAATCACCCGATTGATACATTTCTATAGCATTAACTGCGTTTCGAGACTCATCCCATATACGGATAGGTAACAAATCGACATTTAACCAAATCGGAATAGAGAAAATAAAAAGCAAACTAATTGTGAGCGTTTTTAGCTTAGTTTTTTTCATGTTCTTTTTTTGTTTGCTAAGTTTTGTTTTTTAGTTTATAATAATGTGTACGTGCCCTATTGACAAAAAGACTTGAGTTGTATTCGAGAATAATTTTTTCGAATAATTGGATTGCTTTTTCCTTGTTTTCTAAAACCTGAAGAGTAATTAGAGCAGAACGATACAGGGCGTTATCAGCAAGAATATCCTCACTAAAATTTTCATAGACAGATTTATACATGCGATTAGCTTCCTGATAGTTTTTAAGCTTTTCTTGAACCTGAGCCTTGAGGTACAGAATTTCGTCGTCTAATGAATGATTGGGGTATTTAAATGGCAAAAGGTTTAATATTTCTTTACATTTCGATATTTTATTCTGATACAAAAAAAACCCTGCTTCAGCATACTCCTTCATTGCGTTATCGGTTGAATCAAGTCCCGTATTATCTTGAATCAATAGAGATAATTCAATTGCATTATTACTAATTAGTTGCGTTGTTGCTGTTTTTAAAATATCTAGTTGACTTTTCGCCCATTCAAAATCACCGACATAGTAGCTTAGTTGAGCGTTTTTAAATCGAGCTTCTTGGCCAAGAGCCTCCTCCTTAAACTGTTTTTCAACTTGCCCATACATTAGGCGTGCATCCCATATGTTGTTTGACATCAAATAACAATCACCCAAAAGAAGTTTTGTTTTTGCAATGAAAGTGTTTTTTAACCGCGGTGTCTCTATTAGTTTTAAAAGCAACTCAATGGCGGTGCTTATTTTATCTAAATAAAACAAATTTAACTCAGCTAACCTAAAGATGGTTTCAGCTGTATTGTAACCCACACCTTCTTGCTTAATGAATTGTTGAATTTTGACAGTAAGTGAGTTGATTTTTTCTTCGTCCGCATCAATGTTTGATGTTGCTTGAAGATAAAGCGTATTTATTAGACCATTTTGAGCTTTAATATAATTTTTATTTAACTCGCCCAATTCAACTACACGAGAGAAAGCGTCTGCAGCAACATCAAACACTTTGCTGTCAAAACATAAGTGGGCAAACTTCATTAAACGATCACCTTGACCGCCTTTTAAACGGTCCAAAGAAATGACCTGTCTCAAAGCTGCACGATACTTTTTTTGATGAACATAACATTGAAACAACAACTCTCCAAACACCAGGTTGTCTGGGTTTTTTTGAATAAAAGACAAAGCCTTACCCCTTAGGTATGATAAGCTTGACGAATCCTCAAAAGCAATGTCAAGGTTTTTAAAAACAAACGGATATGAGCTGGGATCTTCCTTTAGAAGCCTTATAGAAAAATCTGCCAAATCTTTACTTCTAAGACTATTGCGATATGTGTAGATTAAGTCCATATAGAATTCCGATATTCCGTGTTTTTTAATGCCTGTTTTGTAAGCTATTATAGCTTTCTCAAAATAACCTCTCCTTTTAAATCCGTTAGCCAACGCCTTAATTTCGTAAACACTATTTTGAGACGATTTAATGATTTTATCAAAATAATGTTCTGACTTTTCTTTTTTCCCAAAACGATCGTAAACCATCCCTAAATCGACACGTAATCCAATGCTTGTTGGGAACTTTCTGAGCTGATATTCTGTAAGCCTTTCCGCGTCTTTTTCTTTTTCCAAGGCAATTAGCGTATTTAGATAATATTCATATACGAATGCAGAACGGGAACCTCTTCGGTGAAGTTTTTTAAAAAGAGTTTCTGCTTTTTCAAACTCATTGTTTTCGTAAAACTGAATTGCAACACGTTCATCAATGGATTGTGATGAACCCCACAAGGCAAAAATTAAAAAGCAAAAAGAAAGAAATATTCTCATTTTATTACAACAAAGATAGGGTTACTTTCCACGGTAGCTTAGTGCTTAACGAACATATATAAGCTAATTATATTAAACTTAAAAAAATTACTAAAACAAGCAATTTTAGAATGTGTGCTTTATATGTGTTACCTTCGTACCGCAAATAACAAATCTATTATTTGCAAATGCCCAAATCTACAGATTCTAAAATTTCGCACCGAGGTTTAACTTTCGATGATGTTCTAGTCTTACCCCAATATTCTGAAGTCTTACCAAGAGACACCAACACAAAAACAAAACTTACCAAGGGTCTTGAAATTAATATTCCCATTGTTAGTGCAGCAATGGATACTGTAACTGAAGCTCGTTTAGCTATTGCGATATCTAGAGAGGGTGGAATAGGAATTATCCATAAAAACATGAGTATTGAAGATCAAGCAATGCAGGTGAAAAAAGTAAAGCGGTCTGAAAGCGGCATGATTAAAGATCCAATTACCCTATCCAAATCAAACACATTGAGTGATGCTTTAGGGGTGATGAAAGAGAACAGAATAGGTGGAATACCAATAACAGACGACACAAACACACTCATTGGAATAATCACTAATCGCGATTTGCGTTTTCAAAGAGATTTGAACACCTTGATTGGGGATGTTATGACAACAGAGAGTTTAATTACAGCTGCTTCTGGCACGGATTTAAAAGAGGCAGAGCAAATTTTGCAGAAATACAAGATAGAAAAACTACCTGTTGTAGATGCTGATCAAAAATTGTTGGGTTTAATTACATTCAAAGACATCCAAAAGGTGAAAAATCACCCACAAGCTTGTAAAGACAGCTTTGGAAGGCTAATGGTTGGAGCAGCTGTAGGTGTAACAGCTGATACTATGGAACGAGTTACTGCATTAGTTGAACAAGATGTCGATGTTGTGGCTATAGATACAGCCCACGGTCACTCCAAAGGTGTTGTGAAAGAATTAAAAAAAGTAAAATCAAAATTTCCAAACCTTCAAGTAATTGTCGGAAATGTTGCAACAGCAGAAGCCGCAAAGTATTTGGCAGATAACGGTGCCGATGCCGTAAAGGTTGGTGTAGGTCCAGGCTCTATTTGCACTACTAGAATAATAGCCGGAATTGGGGCACCACAACTAAGTGCCATAATGGAATGTTCAAAAGCCCTTGAAGGAACAGGAGTTCCTGTCATTGCAGACGGAGGTATTCGCTACAGCGGGGATTTAGTTAAGGCAATAGTTGCAGGAGCCGATACAATTATGGCAGGAAGTTTATTTGCGGGAACAGAAGAGGCTCCCGGTGAAGTGTCTTTTTACGACGGTAGAAAGGTAAAGTCTTATCGTGGCATGGGAAGTATAGAGGCAATGAAAAAAGGATCTACTGACCGATATTTTCAAGACGCAGAAGCCGAAATCGGAAAACTTGTTCCCGAAGGAATTGTTGGAACGGTTGCCTATAAAGGGAGTTTGTCCGAAGTAGTTTATCAATATATAGGAGGTCTGAGAGCGGGCATGGGTTACACTGGTTCATCGTGTATAGTGGATTTAAAAAACGCACGTTTTACTCATATAACAGGGTCAGGAATTCGAGAAAGCCACCCCCATGACATTACAATCACAAAAGAAGCACCTAATTATAGCCGATAACACTAATCAGAGCTTTCTATTATTGCCAACAAACCAGAGGCATAGTTTATTTTAACAATACCAGTTGAATTTACCTCGTTGCTTGTGCCACTTCTTTTCCCCAATTGAAGCGACTCTTTATTCAGCGGGTATCTCAAGTTTTTAGTAGTTACCTTTTCACAAGAAGGAATAGGGATTAAAGATATCAAATCGCCTCTCTTATAAACTTTTTCAAAAGTTTTTGGAACAATAAAGACCTTTGAGTAATCGTCGTAAATTACGATTTTAGAGTTCGGGTATTTTGCTAGCGTAACCACATTGTTAATCGTATGATCAAGCCTTTTGCCTGTTGCCCAGACAACGTTAATATCTTGATACCCCTTTTCTATAAGGTAATCAATGGCTTTTTCAAGGTCTGTTTTTTCTTGGCTATCTATTTGAATAAATTGCGTTTTTTTACTGGCAGGCAATGTCACCAAACTATCCATGTCGCCTAAGACCAAATCCGCAAAAACCTGCAATTCACTTAGCCGATTATAAGCACCATCCAAAGCAACAACATAAGGTGACCATTCAATGATTTGTGTCAGCAATTCATATGAGCACGATTGTCCATTTGCTACAATAAGAGCAGGTTCTTGACCTTCTTTAACAAAATGATGTGATGACATTTTTGTGTAATACTTTAACAAACCTACTAAAATCAATTCAAGATAATGCGTTATTTGTATAATGAAAAAATCAAGCACCATTGTTTTTTTAACACTGATTATCTTGAGTTCTTGTAGAAAAGACAAATTTGTTTCCGAAAGTAATTGGGTTGCTCCGGTCTTAGAAACTGAGTTAAACCTTGGAAATATTCTTGCCGACTCCCTTTCGAAAACAAATTCAGACGGATCGTTGGATATTGTATATGAGACAACATATGGAGTTAGCGGTTTAAGTGACATTGTTCAGATTCCTGACACTGTTGAGGTAAGTGAGGTTTCGCTGTCTAGTTTAACCTTGGATGACCGATCTTTCATGGACACTTTAACGCTTTTAGAGCTTTATCCGGCAAGTGCCCTTTTTCATAACCAAACAACAGTCTTGCCAAGTCAAGACATACAGACCAACGAGGGGACAGTTGTTGATGTAACAGAAGAATTCTTCACAACAGCAACATTTGTCTCGGGGTTTATAGATATTACTATATTTAATGACCTACCTGTTGTTGCTGAGGTCTTAGAGTTTGAATTGAGAAATGATGATGACAAAAGTGTTATTGTTTCAGGAGTATTTAACAACCTTTTACCCAATAGCAAAGTTTCGGAGTCATACTCACTAGCTAACAAGAAGGTGAACGGGATATTGGAGCTTTTGGTTAAACGAGTAAAAACATCCGAGAGCGGTGGCCCTGTTTTGGTTGATGTGTATAAGGGTATTCGTACAGAAATATCAGTTCGCGACTTAAAACCACAATCAGCCACGGCAATTTTCCCAGCTCAAAATCTTATAGAGAAAAAAGACGAAGTCGAATATAATTTTGGTGGTGCGGAGTTTACTTTTGTAAGGCTAAAGTCTGGCTTTGTAAAACTTAAAGTAGAATCAACGGTTGAAGAGTCAATAGTGTTAGACTATAGTCTTCCGAACAGCTTTAAAAATAGCCAAAACAGCTCTCCACTTCAAAAAACATGGACTGTACCACCAGCAAAAAAGGGCGAAAAAGTTTTTGTTGAAGAGATGTTTCCAATTGGTGGATATACGATATACTTTTGGGGTAAAAACATCTTAGAAAACCCATTGATCAACCACGTCTATACAGAGCTAATTGCAAGAATTGAATACTCTGGCATTTTAAGAACACTCTCTTTAGATGACAAAATAAGAGTTGAATTAGGTTTGGTAGATTTAGTCCCAGAACTAATAATAGGAGACCCAGGAAAGCATATTTTAACAGCTAAAGACACACTTGACCTAAAATTGTTTGATAACATTCAAGGGGGTTTAAGCTTAGAAGATGCTAAGATGAACCTTAATTTTTATAATAGTTTTGGCATAGAATCTTTGCTTGATATAAAAGAAATTAAAGGACAAAACACCCGAAGCGGTAGAAGTTTAAAACTAATATCTCCTGAGCTCTCTAATCCAATCTTTTTAAAAAAAGCAGTCAACAACCCCCCTTTGGTTGCTTATGAATATGATGTTGAACTAAATAAGTCAAACTCTAATTTAAAACAATTTTTAGAGTTAATGCCCAATAAGTTGATGCCAGATATTGAAGCTGTTGTTAGGCCAAATGCTACAGTAGATCTGAAAGATTTTGCTTTTGACATTAGCGAACTACTCGTAAATCTTCGTTTTGAGATGCCACTTAAGGTTGGGTTAGACAATTTAAGGCTATCTAATAATCAGGCATTAGACTTTTCCAGCTTTGAAAGAATCAACAGCATTAAAGAAGGTCAACTCATTTTGAAACTGATCAACGATTTTCCTATAAACGCAAGGTTGAAAATGGTATTTAAGGACGAAGCAGGAGAGCAACTTTTCGAGCTATTTAGAGATGAAAGTTATGAAATGGTGGCTGCCGAGGTTGATCCCTTGTCTGGCAAAACGAAAATACCAGTTGAAAGCGAATTGTTTGCGACACTATCTAGAGAGGAGTGTTCTCAACTTCCATACGCTAGAAGTGTTGAATTAATGGTTTATCTCAATACTGAAGATGCAAAAAGGTATTCAATGTTTTCAGACTACTCCATAAAAGTTAAATTAATTACTGATTTTATTTATGAAAATAGCCTATAATCTTTTAGTGACTCTTAGTTTGTTTTCTTTCCTGTGTGGTTATTCACAAAACGACAAATTCTTTTTTTTAAATGAAGATGTATCAAACGCTGACAAAAAAGGACTTAAAGTATATGGCGACGCTACGGCCGGCTCCAATTCACTTAATACTCAAATGTATACTGACGTGCTAATTAATCCAACTTTTACTGAAAAAGGTAAGTCTGCTTTTTTGGACGGAGGTCATGCGAGAACCAATTTTTATGCTTCTAGCACATGGGGAGCAAAATATCATAAAGACTCTAGTAGACACTTTTTTGTCCGTAACAATAGTTTTCAGGCTTTTAGTTCTGAGAAAGCTTTCTCAGAACTGTTTTTTTTCGGAAACAGCCCTTTTAGGGGACAAAAAGTATCCACGAATGGCTTAAACTATGTGCAAGCAAATACGCTATCTGCAGGGTTTGGTTTCAATATACTTAATGGTAGAAAACTTATAATTAAAAGCTCAATAGGGTTCGCTATATTAGAAAACTATAGGCAAGCTGATGCAAAGAGGTTAAGCCTTTATACAGCTACAGACGGGTCTTATTTAGATGTAGATTTTGACAACGCTTCATTTGTTGATGTAAATTCTGGAATTCAAGGCATTGGTCTATCTTCTGACATTCGTTTAGATTTTCATATGAATGAATTGAACACCATCTGTTTTGTGGCAAACAACATAAACGGGTATTATTTGTTTGATAATCAAGAAACACTAATAGACACATCTTTTGTTTTTAATGGAGCATCTTTTGATATTTTTGACACAGAATACTCTATTGTCAATCACCTAGATTCAGCTTATAACAAAACAATTAACCGTAACAAGACAACAAAAAATACGGTTATTTTGCCTGTTCAAATAAAACTTAAATGGGTATATAAGTTGAGTCCACAGTCTTCTATTGTTTCATCTTTTGAGACCCTTTCTTTCGGTAAATTTGGTATGAATGCACAAGCAGCGTTGCTAAAATCACATAACAATAATTTAAAAACTAAAACTGGCTTTGGTTATGGAAATTTTAGTGGGTTTACTTGGAGCGAATCTTTAGAATACAGAGTTAATAGGTATAGTTTTTACTTAGGAGTTAACAATCTTCAGGCCTTGTTTATACCAACCAAAACAAACAATTATGGACTGTCACTAGGGTTGTTTAAACAATTGTGAAACTGTTCTGTAAGCTGCTCTCCAAAATGAACAAGCTCCCCAACTTCTGATACGCTCATAACGCGGAAATATCGAAAGACCAGAATGATATTTTGATTGCTTTCAATATGATATTTATCATTTTGATTCACAAAACTTCTTAAGTTTTTATTAAAAAATCGTTTTATATCTGCTTTGTTTTCACCTTTTACTGAGAAGCGTGAGTTAAAATCTTCTTCAATAGAAATATCTTCTTTTATAGCCAAATCTAATAATCTACTAAAAATCCGCTCTTTGTCTAGCTCAAAATTAGGAACATCGCCATTAAAGCGAATAGACAACATGGTCATGTTGTGAACTTCTGCAGCCATAAGAGCTCCTTCGTCAAAGGTGATGTCTACAATTTCCCATGACACTTTCTTCGGATAACTTCCGACAATTCTATTTTTTAGGTACTCAATAGGTCTTGTTTCAAAAAATTTATTTGATTTTAAATAATCGGTACTCCAATCAATGTTGGGTTCAAATTTCCATGAGTTTTTAAAGGCATAATCTCGAAGCTGAGACTGCCTTTTAGATAGTGGCTTACCAACACTTTGAGGAAGTGCATGAATAGTATACGGATGCGAGCCCGTTGTTAAATGTTCGTCAAGTCCAATTACCTCATATTTACCCTTTTGGTCATTTTGATAATCTTTCCCCCAAGAATTTACAAACTCTAACATTGAGAAATCAACTAGTCGAGTTCTTGAAAAGTCAAAAACAATTTGATCATTTTTTGGAATGCCATTAAGTAGTTTTCGTAGCTTGATGATGCTTGTGAAGTTAGCCACACCTTTCACTTTTAGATGATAATGGTCATCTATTTTAGCCAAGTTGAAGTTGGGTTTAGATAAATATTTAAAAAATAATCTTGCAGTTAAGTGAGACCTTACAAGATGAATAACTAACGTAAATAATATACCAATCAATATTCCCCTATTAAGATCTGTCATTAAGGTTGATATAAGGGTGATCGTTAAAATTAAAAATTGTTCGTACCCTTTTAACCCAGCATCTTTAAAAACTTTTGGAGACGCCAGCTTGTAGCCAGTATATACCAAAATAGCCATAAGTGCAGCTTTAGGAACTAGCATTATGTAATCGGAAAGTAAAAAAACAAAAAGAAGAATTAGTGTTCCGTGAACAAAATTAGATAATCGTGTCATTGCCCCATGGTTAATATTTACAGAGCTTCGTGCAATAACAGCAATAACAGGCAACCCACCAATAAAACCAGAGAGGACGGTACTTAAACCCATTGCTGTTACATCTTTATTTAAGTTGGTCTTTCTTTTAAGTGGGTCAATGTTGTCAATTGCCTTTGCAGAGCCAAGTGTTTCAATTGTTGAAACTAGAAAAACAGAAATCACCACCATCCAAAAACTTACACTTCCAATTTTACTAAAATTTGGGAACGTAAATATTTCCGAAACATTTAAGTCTGAGGGAAGTGGAAAATAAATAAGATCTTTGGTGGGGTTCAATACATGTATTTTTCCTAAGATTGCTGTTTGACCACCAGTGGAAAATTGAAAAAACATGTATAAAGGAATAGCCAAAAGAACCAACCAAATTGGAGCGGGAACATATTTTATAAACTTATTGGTGACCTGTGGGTGTATCGCTAGTATGAATAAGCTATTAAAAAATATAATAGCAATTAACGGATTCATGTTTGCAATACTGGTTGGTATAGCCATTAGCTTACTGAAGTCGTTCATTTTACCAATTTCTACTCCTAATCCGGGGTGTATTTGTCCAGCAAGAATGATAACACCAATTGCAGCCATCATACCTTGAACTACAGAAGATGGGATAAAGTCAGCTAAGCCCCCAAGCTTGAATGTCCCAAAAACAGCTTGTAAAACACCAGCACATACAAATGCTGCGAGCATATGTTCCCAGGCCCCCAATACGCTCATGCCAGAAACAACAATTCCAATAAGGGCGGGTGACGGACCATTAATAGACACATTTCCGCTTCGAATAATTGAAGTAAACACTCCTCCAACAATTGCAGCAAAAATACCAGCAAGTAGTGCCTCTGGGGGTAAATTCATTGCAATAGCTATTCCCAAAGAAAGTGGAAGAGCTACTAGGGATACACTAAAACCAGCAAGGACGTCTTTTCTCCAATACTGTTTGATGTTACTTGAAATATCTTTTATGGTTGACAAATTTTTATTTTAAGATGCCAATATAAAAATATTTTGTTAATGGAATATTAAATTTACGGGTACAAAGGAAAATTTAACGACAATTCGTTGACTTCTTTTTTGACTTGATTAATAACGTGATCATCGTCGGTGTTAGTTAATACACGATCGATTAATTCGGCAATTTTTAACATTTCTGTTTCTCTCATACCGCGGGTTGTTACTGCAGGTGTTCCAATGCGGATACCCGAAGTAACAAATGGAGATCTTGTTTCAAAAGGAACTGCGTTTTTGTTGACCGTAATATCAGCCCTAACCAATGTGTTTTCAGCGACTTTACCTGTTAGGGCTTCACTTTTAGCTCGAAGGTCGATTAGCATGAGGTGGTTGTCGGTTCCTCCTGAGATTATTTGATACCCCTTTTCAACCATAGCTCTAGCAAGAACTTGAGCATTTTTCATTACTTGCTTACAATAATCTTTGTATTCGGGCTGTAAAGCTTCTTGATAAGCTACTGCTTTTGCTGCTATTATGTGTTCTAAAGGACCACCTTGTGTTCCAGGAAAAACACCACCGTCAAGGATGGCACTCATTTTTTTTGTATTTCCTTTTGGCGTTTTAATTCCCCAAGGGTTTTCAAAGTCTTTCCCCATCATGATCATTCCTCCACGAGGTCCACGAAGGGTTTTGTGAGTGGTGGTGGTTACTATGTGACAGTGAGGTATAGGATTATTTAGAAGTCCTGCTGCAATTAACCCAGAAGGATGAGAGACATCTGCTAACAATAAGGCACCAACTTGATCAGCTATTTCGCGAAAACGAGCATAATCCCAATCACGAGAATAAGAAGAAGCACCACAGATAATCAATTTAGGTTTTACTTCTTGTGCCTTTGCTTCAACCTTGTCCATATCTATTCTTCCAGTTTCTTTTTCAACGCCATAAAATGCTGGCGTGTAAAGTTTTCCAGAGAAATTAACTAAAGATCCGTGAGTTAGGTGACCACCATGAGAAAGGTCAAATCCTAAGATTTGATCTCCAGCTTTAAGTATAGCTAACATTACAGCAGCGTTGGCCTGGGCACCGCTATGTGGTTGTACATTTACCCACTCTGCTCCAAAGAGTTCTTTCGCACGATCTATGGCAAGCTGCTCTATTTGATCTACGATTTCACAACCACCATAATAGCGTTTATTTGGAAGCCCTTCGGCATATTTATTTGTTAATACACTTCCGGATGCCCTCATCACATTTTCGGATGTGAAGTTTTCGGAAGCTATTAGCTCGATTCCAGTTTGTTGGCGGTGAAGTTCTTTGTCGATTAAGTCAAAAACAATATCAGACATTTATACTAATTCTTTAACAGTTATTTCTGCTGTTTCCATTACAGCATTTACAAGAACTTTCTGGCATGATTCTTCGCCAATCATTAGGGCCTCAGCTTCATTAGAAGCTTCAACATGAAGAACTATTTTTTTTCCAATGCGTACGTCATTTACTTGACTTAAGCCAATCTTGTTTAGTCCCTGATGTACAGCTTTCCCTTGGGGGTCAAGTAAACCTTGATGTGGCATAATGTTTACAGATACTTCGTAATTCATTTTAATGTATTCTATTTTGAATGCTCAAAGAAAGCCCGATATAAAGAAGTAAACAAAGAAATGCCCCAAAAAAATGTAGCCATACTATCAACAAAAGACATATCGCTAAAAAGACCGCCCTCACAACATTAAATTTTTGGTTTTTTGAGCCAATTTTTAGAGAAAAAAACCTAAAATTACTGATAAGAAAAAAACCACCTATCAGGGAGAATAAGACAACAAAATAGGGGTCTTTAATGATCGAGTGTACCCAAGGGATTTCGTTGTGAATTTGGGGTAAGACAAAACAAGCGAATGCGAGTGCAGGTGTAGGCAATCCTTTGAAATAATCAGTATTTTGTTCAGCGACATTAAACTTTGCTAATCTATAGGCAGCTATAACTGCAATTGCTAGGGGGGCAAACAAAAAAAAGCCCTCTACATAAATGTTTTTCCAATAGTAAAATAATACAAGTGCTGGTGCTACACCAAAACTAACTATGTCCGCAAGCGAGTCTAACTCTTTACCCACGGTTGATGATACATTTAAAATTCTTGCTGCCGTACCATCCATAAAATCAAATAAGAGAGCAGCGATTGCCCAATATATAATCTCGTCAAATTTGAGTTGAGCGGCATGAATAATAATTATCAACCCGCAAAACAAATTAGCTAACGTGAGGAGATTAGGTATGTTATTTTTAATGTTCACCAACACAAAGATGTATGATTATTTTAATCTGTAGTAGACTATTTTTCTGACGATGCTTCTTGGCACCGCCCTAACAAGTGTTGTCATTATAGTGTTTCTTAGTCCATGTATGGCAACAACCCGCCCTTTCATCATCATTTTGTAGCCATATTTAGCTACATCTTTAGATGACGGAAATCGACTGGCTTTTGGGTTTTTTAACATTTTAAAATTTGCAACTTTACCAAAGTCGCTTTCTGTTGGTCCAGGACAAAGTGCAGTGACCTGAATGTTGTGTGGTTTTAATTCTTCAGAAAGGGCTTCCGAAAACCCTAGTACAAAGTGTTTGGTGGCAAAATACACACTCATCAAGGGTCCAGGCTGAAAGGCTGCAACGGAAGCTAAGTTTAAGATTTTTCCATATTTGCGTTTTTTCATACCTTGGATAATCAGATGAGTAAGCTTAGTGAGTGTCAAAATATTGAGATTAATCATTTCGGACTGCTTTTTTAAATCTGAGTTTATGAACTCTCCGTGATCACCAAAACCTGCATTATTAATTAAATAGTCAATGGTTAAGTTCTTTTTTTCTAGAACTTCATACAATTCTTCTGCAGCATTTTGAATAGATAAGTCAATACAGATCACATGTGCTTTGATGCTATGTTTATTTTTAACGAATAAGGCAAGCTCACTTAATAGTTTTTTGCTTCTAGCAACAACAACGACATCAACACCGTGTCGAGCAAACTCTAAAACTAATTCTCTTCCGATACCCTTTGAGGCACCAGTTATTAATGCTGTCAAATATTCAGTTTTAGTTTAGATGAAACGCGGATCTGTTTCCATTTTAGTACCACATTGATTACATGTTCTAAGCGTCTCAGATCTGTAAAATTCTCGGAATCGTGGCAAAAAGTCTTTTTCAATATCTGTTAAAGGAAACTTATACTCGTGTAGCTTATTGTTGCAATTTTCACAAAACCACATAAGTCCGTCTTGCTCATTGTTCGTGCGTTTACATTCAATAACTAACCCAATGCTACCCTCACTTCTCATAGGAGAATGGGGTACGTTTGCTGGTAGTAAAAACATTTCTCCCGCTTTGATTGGTACATCAACAGCTTTACCATTTTCTTGAATTCGCACATTGATGTCTCCCTCAAGCTGATAAAAAAGTTCTTCTGTTTCGTTATAGTGATAGTCTTTTCTTGCATTCGGACCAGCTACAATCATTACGATATAGTCGCCTGCATCTTTGTAAAGATTTCTGTTTCCTACCGGAGGTTTAAGTTCGTGTCGATGTTTATCGATCCACTTTGTTAGGTTGAAGGGTCGTCGTATGGTCATAGGTGAAAGTTTTAGGACGAATTTAGGGATTATCAAGCATATCTCAATATTAGAAGAAATTGTAGTACGTTTGCAATAGCAACTTTTAATTCAAAAATTATGGTATTGTTTTTAAATATGGGCGGAATGGAATGGGTAGTTATCATTTTTGCCATTCTTTTGCTTTTTGGGGGTAGAAAAATTCCTGAATTAATGAAAGGCTTGGGCTCTGGAATAAGAGAGTTTAACAAGGCAAAAAACGACGTGTCTGAGCAGCTGAAGGAGGGAATGAAAGAGCCTTCTAAGTCTGATAAAGCAGATGAGAAATAAGGTAAATGGTTACCAAAAAGTACGCCTCTTTAGCACAAATACAATTATTAATTAGTCAAGAAAAAACTTCTTGTTCTGAGTTGGCAGAGTATTATTTAAGCCAAAACAAGAAAAACAAACATTTGAATGCCATGCTTCAGGTGTTTGATGATGAAGTTTTATCTCAGGCAGCTTTAATTGATCAAAAAATTAAGGCAGGAACAGCTGGAAAATTAGCTGGAATGTTTTTAGCAATTAAAGATAATATCTGCTATAAAGGTCATCGGGTTTCTGCTTCTTCCAAAATTTTAGAAAATTATGAATCAACTTATACCGCAACAGCTTTAAACCGATTATTAGATGAAGATGTAATTGTGATAGGGCGATGTAATTGTGATGAGTTTGCAATGGGAGCTAGTAATGAGAACTCTGCTTTTGGCCCTGTTAAAAATGCAGCAGACGAGACAAAAGTTCCTGGTGGAAGTTCTGGCGGAAGTGCGGTAGCTGTTCAGGCAGACTTATGTTTAGCAGCTTTAGGGTCAGATACAGGAGGATCTATAAGGCAACCCGCATCTTTTACGGGTACAATAGGTCTGAAACCCACCTATGGTCGAATTTCAAGAAGCGGATTACTTGCGTATGCTTCGAGTTTTGATCAAATTGGCCCAATAACATCAAGTGTTGGGGACGCAGCATTATTGCTCGAAATAATGGCGGGTAAAGATGAGTTGGACGCAACATCCTCTTCAAATAAATTGGCAACATTTTCTGTTGACAGATCCAAAAAATATAAAATAGCGTATTCAAAAGAAGCTTTAGAAAGTGGTGGTTTGGAGTTAAGTGTGAAGTCTGCTTATTTGGAGTTAATCAAAAATTTAGAACACGATGGACACGATGTCGTTGAACAATCCTTTCCATTTTTAGAACAAATGGTTCCTTGTTATTATGTGATGACTACGGCTGAGGCTTCTTCAAATTTATCGCGATATAGTGGAATGTTGTATGGTGCAAGAAGTGAGCAAGCTGAGGATATTGAGTCTACGTTTAAAAAATCCCGAAGTGAAGGTTTTGGCAAGGAGGTTAAACGTAGAATTATGACTGGAACATTTGTATTAAGTGCGGACTTTTATGAGGCTTACTATTCTAAAGCTCAACGAGTTCGAAGACTAATTCAACAAGAAAGCAATAAAATTTTAGAAAATTTTGACTTCTTTTTATGTCCAACAGCCCCATCAACAGCTTTTGATATTGATGGAGAAAAATCTAAAGATCCAATACAAATGTATTTAGCAGATATTTTTACAGTACAGGCATCTTTGGCAGGTCTCCCAGCTATATCGGTACCAACGTCAATTTACAAGGGCTTATCGATAGGTATGCATTTAATGGGAAGATCATTCGAGGAGAACGATTTACTTAATGTAGCCAATACAATTTTGACATATGATGGCAAGGCTTAGTTGTCAGTTGATTTTTACAATTATTGTATTTTATGCTAATGCTCAAATAGATAGTGTTCAGTCTAGGTTAAAAGAGATTCAAGGTCAAGTTCGTCTTGATTTTTCTCCAGAAGTAGCCGAAAAAATTCAAGATTATACTTTAAATAGTTTCCAAAACACTCATAGAATACTTGATCGTTTCTTCTTTTATGACAAAAAACTAAAGCAAATCTTTGAACAAAAAGGTGTTCCCTCAGAGTTAAGATATGCATGCATATCTTTATCGAATTGTGGGCAACCTATTCATGACAATTTAGTAAAAAAAGGGTGGTACAATCTATCATACCAGAATGCAAAAAAACAAGGTCTTTTTTTGAGTAACTATATTGATGAGCGATTTGATGTTTTAAAATCAGCACAAGCTTTTTGTGACGTAATACTTGAAATTCAAAGAAGGTATCAAGATTGGAGAGAGGCTTATGTGGTATTCTGTTCAGGAGATGCTTTGTGGCAAAAAGCTAAAATTATAAGTGGGGATAGCACTAACGACTTTTTTTTAATTAACAGCTACCTAGAGACGACTTACAAACAGTCTTATGGTGATTATGTAGCTGCAGTCTATATGGTAGACTATTTTAAAAGGCGTGATTTGATAAAAACAGATTATCTAGAAACAACAGATGTTCCAATAGATCAGTTTGTAACATTTGATAGAATTTCTAAGAAGTTAGATATTGATCTAATTCAGTTAAGGTCATTAAACCCTATTTATAAAAAAAGTATTGTACCAAATATTGAACGGTTAAATTATTTGAAAATCCCAACATCAAAAGTTGGTTTGTTTTATCAATTAAGGGACTCCCTTTTTACAGAGACGAATTCCGATTCTGCTAGGTATTACCCCCTAGATAAACTTAAATCAAAATCAAGCACAAGTAGTGGGTTTGTGAATATAGTATACACAGTAAGGAGCGGTGATGTCTTAATAAGAATTGCAGACCTTTATGATTGTAGCGTATCTCAAATTAGAAGATGGAATAATATAAGGGGAGATTATTTGCGAATAAACCAACGGTTAATTATTAAGAAACCATCAAACCAACAAGCGTACTATCGAAGAATCAATAAAATGACTAAAGCTCAAAAAAACAATATTATTAGAAAAGATTAATTCTAGTTTTGGAGCAAAGAAAAAGAGGTCATAACAAGAAAAAGAGCATACAACCATCGAGCGTGTTTGTGTCTCTTATTTTTTTAAATTTAATTTTGGGTAGCATTGTTTGCTTATTTCCAAGCGATGGAGTTCAAGTGAATGATGAGTTTTCTCTAAATTTTGTTTCTCTTGAAGAATTATTGGATCAAAAGGAAACAAAAGTTGTAGACCTTGAAGAGGTGCTGAAAGGTGTTAAAACAGACACCGAGGACACCATAAAAACTGTAGTTGCCAAGGTCGACACCCCTCAAAAATTAGTATCATTAAAAAGTCCACAGAAAAAAATATTCAGCAAGTGGTTTACATTGCCCGACAGCAATCCAGGTATAATATCTTCCCTTTTGGTAAGAATTAAAGAGGAGAGTAAAGACAAAGTTGTTCGAATTCTTCATTATGGGGATTCTCAGTTAGAGGGAGATCGAATTACTAATTATCTAAGAAACCGACTACAAAAAAAATTTGGTGGGTGTGGACCGGGTATTTTACTTCCATTAGAACCTACCGCTTCTTCAAGAGGAAACTTTAGAGTTAGTCACAGCAACGATTTTATAAAGCACTCTATATACACTAAGTCAGATTATAATGATTCTTTTGGGATTGGTGGGGCAGCTTTTACTATGCAAAATACAACACCACCTAAGGCCTTAATAGATACAGTTAATGATAGTAGCGAAAGACAAATTGAGAAATTAAATTTTGTGTCTTTTGATAAGTCATTTCTGAATATTAAGAAAATGTATATGGGTTATTCAAGGTCTAGGAAATTTTCAAAAGTCAAACTTTTGTTTAGTAATAATGTACCATTTCAAGTGAAGCTATCTGATAATGACTCTGTCCAAGACCACACCATACCTCCATCCTCTTTATTTGGAATTAAGGAGTGGAGTTTAAATAGCAGCAACAATATTAAATTATCTTTTAGTTCTGAGAATCACCCTGTCATATATGGCATTGCTTTGGACGGAGACACAGGAGTAGCAGTGGACAATTTTCCTATGCGTGGGAGTTCTGGGACCGGGTTTTCTAAAATCAATAGAAAAATGTATGCCACACAATTGTCAGAAATGAATGTAGTTGCTATTATTTTACAGTTTGGAGTCAACATAATTCCAGATATAAGAGACAATTATAATTATTACAAAAGATGGTTGTCTCAACAATTAAAGAGTATTCATTTAGCGAATCCAGATGTTGCGATCATCGTAATAGGACCAAGTGACATGAGTAGAAATCAAGAGGGAGAGATGGTTTCTTATGAAAACATTCCATTGATTCGTGATGCTATGAAGAGTGCAGCTATTGAAAATAATTGTTGTTTTTGGGACTTATATGAAGCTATGGGTGGTGAAAATTCAATGACCGCTTGGGTGAAAGATGACCTTGCACAAAAAGATTATACCCATTTTACCTTTAAGGGTGCTAAGTTCGTGAGCGAGATGTTATATAAATCAATAATAGAATTTGAGTAATTATAATGGAGTTGACACCTGATTTTTTCATGAAGCAAGCACTTAAGCAAGCAGAGCTTGCATTTTCTGAAGATGAAGTCCCTATTGGTGCTGTGATAGTTGCTAATAATCAAATCATTGGGAGGGGACACAATCAGGTCGAAAAATTAAATGATCCTACAGCTCATGCTGAAATGATTGCAATCACTGCTGCAAGCTCTTTTTTGAACAGCAAATATCTAAACGAGTGTACAATTTATGTTACGGTAGAACCATGTGTTATGTGCTATGGTGCGATTAAAAACGCTAGAATTAAACACATAGTTTTAGGTTGTTTAGAGCCGAAACATGGATTTACAAATTTCGTTTCAAAACCCTCAAGTTTAGAGTTAAGTTCAGGTGTTTTAGAGGGGGAAAGTGTTCAACTAATGAGGTCTTTTTTTTCGTCAAAAAGAGAATAAGTAAATAAGCTTTAAAATCTAAGTACAGCATTAAACTTTACACCAAATGGTTTTGCGTTTGGGTGTTTTGTTTTATCTAAATATGTTATTCGATGAATAAAATCAACACGAACAAACCTAAAAATATTTTCGATTCCATAACCTAGCTCAACATAAGGTTTTCTGTTTGTAAAAAAGTTGGGGTTTGTTATGCTTATGTTGTTTAGGGGCATAAGCAATTTATTTTTTTCACTCATTTTTCCGTATACCCCTTTTGCATTAATGAAGCTTCGCCATTTAAGTTTTTTAGCTAACGGAATTCGATTCATGATTAGACCATTAAATTGGTGTTCATAATCAAATGACACATAACGGTCAGCGGCAAACTCAAAAAAGTCCATGAGGTTGTAAGATTGTCTATTACTAAAATAGGACTGGTTACCTCTCATGATGAATAGCGATGGATAGGGTGCTTGACCAAAAGTTTGAAATGCTTTTATGGTATATTCAAATGTTCCAAAATTTCCCAAACTATTAAATTGCCAAAGCTCTATTCCAATTTTATCAAACTCAAAATCTCCTCCAATCAAATTACTAAAGCTATGCATATAATCTATTGACAACACAGGTGCTTTCAGGTTACCCATGCTATACCGATTGTTTCTTCTGTAAATAAACTGCTCTTTATGAGACAATCTCCCTTTCAGACGAACCGAAGTGATATCATAATTAGACTTTATAGATAAAGAGTCGTTTGGGGTATTATAATACCCAAACTTGAAACTACTAACAGGCTCAAATTCGAAGGACTTATGTCTAAATTCAATAAGCTGAGTATAACCTTTTACAAGCTCTTTTTCGAACCAAATACTTTTAGCGAAACTTCGATTTAGTTGATTGGTTCCAAACATTGCAAATGCGTCATAAAGAGCAGAAGTTCCATTGTTTTCGTCGGTAAGTCCAATAAGCTCAACATCTTTTTTTACTGAGGCACCAATTTTACTCCACTTAGACCTACTAAATACATAATCAGAAAAAAGACCATATTTAAACTTTTGATCTTTTATACCATAGGCTCCATAACAGCGGAATTGAAAATCTTCGTGAAACTTTGGAGATGTACGAAAACCTATACGAGAGCGAAGACCTTCTAGTGAATTATAGCCAAGTAAATAATACCAAGGCCCCAAATCAACTTTGTTTTTTGGGATGTGACCCTCTACGGCTATTTCAACAATATCTATATAAGACTTAATAAGCGGTTGGTTTTTTAAAGAGTCTACCATTAGGTATACTTTTTTATCATCAGCGGATATACGCTCGTGGCGAGCCGTATCCCAGAAGTTGTCAGACCGATCAAACGAGTTTTCTTCTACACTTATTTTGTCTTCATAGAAGGGCAATTCTTGAACATTATTTACAGAAATATTTTTTGCAGAATTGTAATACAGGCCAATCATTCCCAAGGTATTGTCTGTAAGCTCTGCAATATCAATAAGTACACGAGTTTTTTTAGGTAGCCAATAAGTTGGCTCTACTTCCGTAAATTCTTGTTGTATTTTTAACTTTTCAATGAAGTTAATATTAGCCTTATCGGTAATTTCTAAATTAAGTTGTTTTAGAGCATAAGATTTGGTTTCAATCCAAATTGTTCCACTAAAAACAAGATCAATAGGATTCTTTGGATCAACCCTTATTTGATAACAAGACTTTCCATCAATAACAACACTATCTTTTAACGTGAAATAGTAGTAAGTATTTGCGGTTATACTTAAAGGAGATATAAAATCCTTATCAAGGATATAAAGGTTGTTTTCATAAAAATTATATTGCTGAAACGTAGATCCTAAAATTTGAGAAACGTAGCTTTCATCACCTACACCAACACCCTGAATTTTTGTTGCTTTAATAACCTCTTTTGTTCTTCTAGGAAATTTTCTAAAATAATAATCGCTAATAGTTTCAGAGATAAAAACAGGTAGTACTTTTTTTGAACTAGTATCACTAAAGCTAGAAATGGAATCAAATAGCGGTTCCATAGCTTTAAATATTTTCCTCTTTTTAAATTTATCAGTTACGTTGTCTACAGCTAATTGAACTTTGCTATACCCTTGGTATTGATAAAACTCTATTTTTTCAGGATTATAGTTTTTTTTCCTTTTTTGAGCACGTTTCATGATAATCAGAGCGGGATTTATCCCCCCTGGCCTAACCACAAACTCTTTCAAAGAACTTGCTTGTTCGGCTAAACTAAAGTTAATTGTTTGAGTTTTGTTTTGAGTTACACTTTTTTTGGAAACCGTATATCCCATATAAGACGCAACAATAGAATCCACGATCTTATCTGTTGATATGGTATAGTAGCCATCAAAATCAGTTACTGCTCCAAGTTGGACGTTTAATCCCCTAATTGCAACATAAGGAAGAGGCTCTCCTGAGTTTGCATCAATTACCCTGCCGTTTATGACAGTTTGAGCATGGAGAGATATTCCTAAAAATAATAACGCTATTGTAGTTAAGTTTTTCACTTTCTAATCCTAGCAATATTAAACTAATTAAAGTATTTCTAGTACAAAAACCCTTTGATAATTTTTAATGTTTCTTCAGGTTTTTCTGCATGAATCCAATGGCCCGATCCATCTACTTTTTTAAATTGTACATTTTCAAAGTCCCTTTTTATGAGATCGATATCGCTTTTTTGAATGTAGTCAGAGAGACTGCCATATATAAAAAGTGCTGGGTTTGATACTGTGTTTTTGAAAGTAATGGACCCGATCATATCACTGTAAAAATCTTCTATAGCGGGGGTATTAATTTTTAGTGAATAACCATGCTCGTCTTTTTGTAAATTTTTTAACAGAAATTGTCGGATGCTAATATTTTTTTCTAGACTAGCCAGAGCTATGTCTGCCTCTTTTCTTGAGTTAAAAGATTTAAAATCTAATGTTTTAAACGCGTTAAAATAATTGGTGTGACTTGGGGAATAGGTTTTTGGTGCAATATCAACGACGATAAGTTTTTCTACCTTTTGAGGATATAAGTCTACAAATTTCATAATCATTTTTCCGCCCATTGAATGACCAATATGAAATGCCTCTGCAATATATAGATTGTCCATCAATAATGAAACATCATCAGCCATAGCCTCGTAAGACATGTCTGGAGTATGTGGACTTTTTCCATGATTTCGTTGATCAACAGTTATAACATTTAAGTGTTCGGATAATTTTGAGGCGAGTTGGTGCCAATTGTCAGACATGCCAAACAACCCATGGTAAATGAATACGTGCTTGTTAGAATTTGAATTTGGGTAGACCCTGTAATGGAGATTAACTGCCATTAATTTAAAAAATCTTCTACAGGGGTATATTCTAAATCAAACGCTTCAGATACGGCTTTATAACAAACCTTTCCATGTATCACATTTAAGCCAAGTTTTAATTCGCGACTATCATTACAAGCTTGCTTCCAACCTTTTTCGGCTAGTTGTATAGCATACGGAAGCGTTGCATTTGTAAGAGCGACAGTAGAGGTGTAAGGTACTGCACCAGGCATGTTGGCTACACAATAGTGAACAATGTCGTCTATAATAAAAGTAGGATCTTCATGAGTCGTGGGCTTACAAGTTTCGATACACCCTCCTTGATCCACCGCTACATCAACCAAAACCGTTCCAGGTTGCATATTTTTTAGCATATCTCTTGTTATGAGATTAGGTGCTTTTGCTCCAGGGATTAAAACAGCACCCACAATGAGATCCATTTGTGGGATTAGCTCTCTAATATTCATTTCATTAGAGTATCGAGTTACCACATTTGCTGGCATAATATCGTTCAGATACCTTAATCGAGCTAAACTGACATCTAAAATTGTAACTTGGGCCCCTAAACCAGCAGCCATTTTAGCTGCTTGTGTCCCAACTATTCCTCCCCCAATTACAAGAACCTTACCAGGCGAAACTCCTGGCACACCCCCTAACAAAACACCCTTTCCTTTAACAGGTTTTTCTAGGTATTTGGCCCCTTCTTGAATGGCCATTCTTCCGGCCACCTCACTCATTGGAACAAGTAAAGGTAAGCTCCTGTCCAGGGCTTCAACAGTTTCATAGGCTAAACATACTGCCCCACTGTCAATCATGGCGTGAGTAAGCGGCTTATAGCTTGCAAAGTGAAAATAAGTGAAAACGAGCTGATCTTTCTTGATAAGAGAATATTCCTCTTCAATAGGCTCTTTTACTTTCATAATCATCTCGGCAATATTGTACACCTCTTCGATTGTGTCTAAAATTTGAGCACCACACTTTATATACATTTCATCACTGAAACCACTTCCAGAACCACCATTTTTTTGAATATAAACTTTATGTCCACGTTTGGTAAGTTCTAACGCTCCTCCAGGAGTTAATGCTATGCGGTTCTCGTTGTTTTTAATTTCTTTAGGTACACCAATAATCATAATTTTAAAGTAAGTTATTACGCTGTGCAAATTTAGGGTTAGATCATAAACAAATTCTATTAAATAAGGTCATTGGTTTATTGGGAATCATTCTAAAATATCCCTAGCTAGTCTTTCTGGAAGCACACCTTTTTCAATGCTTGAATTGATTTTATTGTTGTATTGATCAATTTTAGAAAGTAATAAATATTGGATATTTTTCTTTGCCCAATACTTCATTTGTTCCTTTCTATGCAAATGTTTCCATTTATTTTTAACATGATTATCAAAGTCTAGACATTTATCTATAAAGGGCTGAATTCCGTTTTTTTCGTGTGCTGAAGCAACTATAATTTTTGGCATCCACTGATTTTTGCTTTTAGGTTTTAAATTAAGAGCCATACTATATTCTTTGGCAGTAATTTGTGCTTGATGCTTATTGTTTCCATCAGCTTTATTTATGACAATAATATCAGCAACCTCCATTATGCCTCTTTTTATTCCTTGAAGTTCATCCCCCCCGCCAGGACTAATAAGCAATACAAACAAATCAGACAATTTTGATATTTCAGTTTCATTTTGACCCACTCCAACACTTTCTATAAAAATGGTATTATATCCTGCAGCTTCACATAGTAGAATTGCCAAACGAGTATTTTTTGCAACTCCCCCTAAATTATTTCCAGAAGCACTTGGTCGAATATATACCCCGTCCATTGAGCTTAATTGATTCATCCTAGTTTTGTCACCAAGAATGCTTCCCTGTGATATTTCACTACTAGGGTCGATACTTAATACAGCTATTTTTCTTGTGGGATCTTGTAGAAAACTTACACCTAGGGACTCAATAAAAGTGCTTTTACCAACTCCTGGTGCACCAGTTATTCCAATTCTTAATGTATCTTTTTGAGGGCCGAAATGTTCAATAATTTGTAGGGCTAATTCTTGTTTTGACTCCAATGAGCTTTCAGCCAAGGTTATAGCCTTGCTCAAGGATCTTGAATCACCTTTTTTAATTCCTTCTATTAACTCCTCTTTAGTCATTCTTGAAAAAATATCCTACTAACGCGTTCACTTATGTTTGTTAAAATCTCGTAAGGAATTGTATCAATCTGTTTTGATAGATCCTCGACTGTAGGATGGTCACCAAATATAATAACTTCTTCTTTTTCTTTGCACGAAATCGCTGTTACGTCACACATGGTCATATCCATACATACATTTCCTACGACCCTAGCAAATTGGCCATTTATAAGCATAGAGCCCTTACCACAACTAAAAGATCGAGAATAACCATCAGCATATCCAACCGCTACAACAGCTATTTTTCGATCGTAATTGACCTTGTCTAAATGTCCATAACCGATTCCTTCGCCAGCAGGAATATGCCTTATTTGAGTTATGTATGACTTAAAACAGTTGACAGGTAGAAGTTTTGATTGATTCTCAACGGGAGAAATGCCGTATAGACTTAAACCTGAACGAACCATATCCATTTTAGCTTTAGGAAATCGGAATATACCTGCAGAATTTGAAAGATGTCTTATTGGATTTAATTTGGATTTTTTTTCAAATTCTAGACTAATTTTTTCAAATTCTTCAATTTGTTTTTTAGTAAGATAATCAAGGGATTGATTGTCAGCACCCGCTAGGTGACTAAATATTGACACAACGTTTATATTGGACTTATTGCTAAGTGTTGCAACAACTTTGTCGAGATCTTTTCTTTCAAACCCTAATCGATGCATTCCTGTATCAAATTCTATATGGATACTTATGTTCAAGTTTTTGACTTTTTGTAAACTAGAAATATTATAAATGACCGGTTGAATATTTGTCTCGGTATACGGAGTCAAATCAGTTAAATCAGGACTCAGTACTATAATTGGTGTTGAAATACCAGCCCTTTTGAGTCGAGTAGCTTCATCTGTATACGCAACACCCAAAAAATCGACATTGTTGTATTCCAAAAGTTTAGCTATTTGATAGCCCCCACTTCCATATGCGAGAGCCTTAACCATGGTCATTATTTTTGTTTCTGGTCCAATTTTATTTTTTATAATATTGACATTGTGTTGTAACCTAGATAGGTTGACATGTAGTGCTGTTTGATGAGTTTTTAATTTTAAGTGTTCAGCAATTTTTTCAAACTTAAATTTTCTTGCCCCCTTTATTAATACCATCTGATTTTTCAGAAGGTGCATAGGGTGTTTTTCAAGGAACATTTCCGTGCTGCTATAAAACTTGGACTTTATTGAAAAGTGTTCTTTGTGTTTTTCAATATTCTCTCCAATTCCGATAAGTTCATGAACCTTGTTGTTAGAGAGCAAGGCGTTTATTTTTTTGTAAAGTTTTTTTCCTTTGAAATTACTTTCAAGAATATCTGAAAGGATTATGGAGCATTTTTGACCTTCAATTTTTTGTTGATTTAAGAAATCAATTGCCATAGTAATGGACTGATAATCTGCATTATAATAGTCTAAAATGAGCTGTGAATTGTAGACTCCTTTAACATGTTGCAGCCTCATATCGATATTTGGTAGAGCTTTGATTTTCTTTCCAATGGATTTTAAACTTTCACCTATGTATAATGCCGTGGCAATAGAAGTAAAGGTGTTATGAATAGACGCCTTATCAGAAAAGGGTAGAGAAAGTTGCACCTTTTCATCTTGATATTGTACATGGTATAAATCACCGTTAATATGATTAATTAACACATTTGACGACGGCTCAAAACCCCAGGTAAACAGTTTTATATTGGCTTTTCGAATTTCGTTAACTACATCTTTTTGGGTATTTGAGCATATAACAATTTTAGAATTTTTAAATAGTTTAAGTTTTTCTAAAAGTTTATCTCGACGAGATTTAAAATTGTTTCCATGGGCATCTCCGAGATAAGTAAATATGCCTATTTCGGGCTGAATAATGTTAGCTATGTGACTCATTTCGTCATATTTAGAAATCCCTGCTTCAAATATTCCAATAGAATGTGCATCATTTAGTTGCCATATGGATAGAGGAACACCAATTTGAGAATTGTAACTTTTAGGGCTTTTACAAATAACATAAGACTCTTTCAGTAAATGTGAAACCCATTCTTTAACGATGGTTTTGCCATTACTCCCAGTTATACCTATAATCGGTATTTGAAAGTTTTCTCGATGCTTCTTTGTCAATTGATGTAATGCTTGTAAGCTATTTTTTACAAGAATGTAAGAGCATTCAATTGCGGGTTTTTTTGTTACTACAAATACTTTTATTCCAATATTGCAGGCTTGAGAGATATAATTATGCCCATCATCTTTGTCAGATGTGATTGCAAAGAAAAGTGCGTTCTTTTTTTCCTGAATTTTACGCGCATCAGTATATATGTGTTTAATCTCTAAAGACCCGTCTCCAAAGACCTTTCCACCTAATATTTCTGCTATTTTTTCTAAAGAATACAAGCTGTGTGCGAAAGTAAGTGTTATTGTAACTAATTTAGCTGCATCATTTCATGACGACACTTAGACAGCAATATACACCAAAGGAATCAAAGGTAAAAATTGCAAAATTTTGTGCCTATCAAGAACGCTGTCACCAAGAAGTAAGAGATAAATTATACTCATATGGCTTATTAACTAGCGATGTTGAAGAAATAATTTATGAGTTAATACAAGAAGACTTTATAAATGAAGAGCGATTTGCCAAAGCTTTTGTACGTGGTAAATTCAACTATAAAAAATGGGGAAGAATTAAAATCACTCAGGAATTAAAAAAAAGAAAGATATCAAAATATTGTATAGCTAAAGGATTGGATGAGATTAATGACGAAAAGTACCAATCGGTATTAATAGAAATACTAAATAAAAAATTGAAACAATTTCCTTCGTTGAAGGAATATCAAAAAAATTACAAAGCGGTTCAGTTTGCATTGAGTAAAGGGTTTGAGTCAACAGTTGCTTGGAGTATTATTAATTCAAAAAAAAATTGAAGGGACACATCAATATACCTAGCCCAATTTCAGAGGTTTCAACTAGTTGGACAAGACAGTACGGTATTCAACTTTTTTTAAAAAGAGATGATTTGATTCACCCTATTATTTCAGGAAATAAATGGAGAAAACTGTCTGGTATTTTAGCAAACTATAATAAGAGTGCTTATGATAGCATTACTACTTATGGTGGAGCTTATTCTAATCATCTCTTAGCTACTGCTGCAGCTTGTTCAATACAAAAAATACCTTGCAAGGCTATTGTTCGTGGTGAATCTCCAGCTGAACTTAACCCAATTTTAAAAATGTGTAGAATGTATGGGATGGAGTTAGAGTTTGTTACGAGAAGTACATATCAAAAAACAAACAGGAAACTGGGTATTTCCGATCGTATTTTATTCGTGCCAGAGGGTGGTGCTTGTGAGGAAGGCACTCATGGTTGTAGAGAAATATTAGGCGAAGTGGATTTGTCAAATATCAATCAGATATATGCTCCTTGCGGAACAGGAACAACATTGGCTGGCATGGCAAAATATTTAAGTTTACAAAACCATGAAATTGAATTAAAGGGAGTTCAGGTTCTAAAGGGTGATGGATACATTGAAAAAGAACTTAAAAGTTTATACGGTGTCACAGGAATTAACATTTATGACCATTTTCATTGTGGCGGCTATGCCAAAACAACGGACGATTTAGTATCCTTTATTCAGGATTTTACGAAACAAACGGGAGTTTTGTTAGACCCAATTTATAATGGAAAAATGATGTTTGCTATTTATAGACTTTTAGATCAGGGTCTTATCAATCAAGGACAGAAAATTTTAGCAATTCACACAGGAGGAATGACGGGCTGGTTTGGTAAATTTAATGAATTAGAGTTTAACGCATAAAAAATCCCTATATGAAAATCGATTTTCATATAGGGGTTAAAAATTTTATTTTAAAAAATTAGGGAGCTACTACTGTAGGAGTGACAGCCGCAGGAGCCTTGTTAACAACACCTCTGATAGTTAAAAACTCAGTTCCACCTTCACCATTATGCTTGATGGTTATTGTTTTTGTGAAATTTCCAGGGCGTCCCTTTGAATTGTATATAGCTGTAACTTGACCCTCTGATCCAGGAGCTATAGGCTCTTTGGTCCATTTAGGAGTAGTGCAACCACAAGAAGCTTTAACGCTATTTAAAATTAATGGTGCGTTGCCCGTATTTTTGAATGTGAATGTTACTGTTGCTTGAACTCCTTCTTCTATGGATCCGAAGTCATGAGATTTTTTCTCTAAGCTTATTTTAGCTTGTGCTTCACTTGATAGAGTTACTTTCTCTGTTTGAGCGTAAGTTGTAGCGTTTAGACTGAAAATAATTGCCGATAGTATGATTAAATTTTTCATGTTTTTAAATTTATAATATTTCAAATGTAATGTTCAGATTGTTTTGTACAAATAGAATGCCAAATTAGGTTAATGAATTAAAAGTTTAAAAATCAGGTTTTCTTTTTGCCATAAATGCTTTTGTGCCCTCCTTAAAATCTTCTAATTCAAAGCAACTTGAGAACTGATCAATTTCAAAATCGAAGCCTTTGTTTTCTGAATACATTCTATTGACACATTTTATTACTGTATCAATAGCAATAGGCGATTTTTGAGATAATTTATTTATATACTTAATGCACGTGTCAAGAAGTTCATCTATTGGAACTACTTGAGTAACAAGACCATAACTTAAGGCTGTCATTGCATCAATAGTTTTAGCTGAAATCAGCATGTCAAGTGCCCGACCCTTTCCAATTATTTGTGATAACCTTTGAGTTCCACCATATCCAGGAGGTAATCCAAGGTTGACTTCAGGTTGCCCGAATTTTGCATTTTCACTTGCTATTCTAATATGGCAAGCCATAGTTAACTCGCATCCTCCCCCAAGGGCAAATCCATTTACTGCTGCAATTACAGGTATAGAACTGTGTTCAATTTTATTGAACACTATGCCTCCATTAGTACTCATTATTTTTCCCTCTTCTGCATTAAATTCAGAAAATTCTGCTATGTCAGCACCTGCGGCAAAAGCCTTATTTCCTTTGCCAGTTATAATTATTCCTCTTACCGATTTCTCTTTATTGAGGCGGTCAATTTCTTTTCCTATTTCTTGTATTAGTTCAATATTTAGAGCATTTAGCTTACTTTCTCTATCAAGAGTTATTAGCTGAACAACACCTTGTTTCTCTGATGTAATATGGTTGTACATAACTGCAAATTTATAAGAGTCACGGTCTAAGTTAAAGTCTAAGGTTAAATTTGCCCCAATGCACACGGATAAAAACTTGTCATTTGATGAATTTTCAAGGGTTGGCATAGATGACTGGAAACAAAAAGCCATTCAAGACCTTAAGGGTAAGTCTTTAAATGACTTACATTATGTTTCATCAGATGGAATTAAAGTAGATTCTTATTGTTGTTATGAGAATTCTAATAAAGCATTTAAAATTAAAACATCAGACTGGAAACTCGTCGCTCTTGTTGATGATCAAAGTAAGAAAAATGAGGAGGGTGTTGACTTATTGATTTCAGACTTAGATGTTTTGGGTGACGATATGGGAATGCTGAGTCTTCAATCAATGCTACAAGTCAATTCTAATAAAGTTCGATTTTTAATTGGAACAAATTTTTATGATAATGTAGCACGCATAAGAGCGTTAAAAGCAGCTTACCCTAACATTGAAGTTAATGCTGTGATACCTCCTGCATCAGAGGATTTTGAGTACAATAATTTAGTTAGACAAACAATTGCGGCCGTTTCGGCCGTCATTGGTGGGGCAAACCATTTGTGCGTTTTACCTTTTGACGAAAGCAATTCGGTTAAGAGTAGGCGTTTAGCAAAAAATATCTTACTAATATTAAAGCATGAATGTAATATAGACTCATTTGTTGATGCTGCGAATGGTAGTTGGTTTTTTGAGTCGTTAACCAAAAAATATCTTTTAAAACTATCTAGCATTACAACTCAGACTAATTTCTCTGTTACGCAAGAAGGTCTATCATTTTCAGCTGGAATAGCACCTTTTTTGCGTGGTCCGTATTCTACGATGTACACTATTCGACCTTGGACAATTAGACAATATGCGGGCTTTAGCACTGCAGAAAAGAGTAATGCGTTTTACAGAAAAAACTTGGCAGCAGGACAAAAAGGGCTTTCCGTTGCTTTTGACCTTGCAACTCATCGAGGTTATGATAGCGATCATCCAAGAGTTATAGGAGATGTGGGAATGGCAGGTGTAGCAATTGATAGTGTCGAGGACATGAAACTTCTTTTTGACCAAATCCCATTAGGTGATATTTCGGTAAGTATGACTATGAATGGTGCGGTATTGCCAGTGATGGCTTTTTATATTGCAGCAGCAAAGGAACAAGGAGTAGATCAACAAAATTTAGCAGGAACGATTCAAAATGATATTCTAAAAGAATTCATGGTGAGGAACACCTATATATATCCACCTAAACCGAGTATTAGGATTATATCTGATATTTTTAAATACACGTCTCAATATATGCCTAAATTTAATAGCATAAGTATCAGCGGATATCATATGCAAGAGGCGGGAGCTAGTCCAGAATTAGAACTTGCGTATACTTTAGCTGATGGATTAGAGTACGTTAGAACAGGAATTAATGCAGGCTTATCCATAGACGAATTTGCTCCTAGATTATCTTTCTTTTGGGGTATAGGAATGAATTTTTATGAAGAAATTGCCAAACTAAGGGCAGGTAGGTTACTATGGGCCAAGCTAATCAAGCAATTTGGTCCTCAAAACCCTAAATCAATGGCTCTTCGAACACATTGTCAAACAAGTGGTTGGAGTTTGACAGAACAAGATCCATATAACAATATAGCTAGAACAACCATAGAGGCATTGTCGGCTGTTTTTGGCGGAACGCAGAGCCTGCACACGAATAGCTTTGACGAAGCTATTGCATTACCTACTGATTTTAGTGCAAAAATTGCCAGAAACACTCAAAAGATAATTCAGGAGGAAACGGGAATAATTCAAGCAATTGATCCGTGGGGCGGAAGCGAATTTATAGAGCAAAAAACTATTGATATTGCAAATAAAGCTTGGAACTTTATCACCGAAATTGAGGAGTTGGGTGGCATGACTATGGCAATTGAAAAAGGTTTTCCAAAAATGAGAATTGAGGAATGTGCAGCCGTAAAACAGGCTAATATCGATTCGGGCAAAGAATGTATCGTGGGAGTAAACCGATTTAAAGTTAACGAAAAGGCCGATTTTGAAATTTTAGAGGTAGATAATGATGCAGTCAGAACAAATCAGATAAATCGTTTAATTGAACTGAAGAAAAATCGAAATGGTGCAGATGTTGAAGGTATGCTCAATCGTATAAGAAAAGCAGCTAAATCTGACGATAATTTATTGAGCATATGTGTTGAAGCTGCCTTGGCTAGAGTTACTCTTGGAGAAATGTCTTCGGCTTTAGAAGATGTTTATGGGAGGTACCAGGCAAACCAAACATTAATTTCTGGGGTATATTTGAAAGAAGTGCAAAATGATAATGCGGTAATAAGTGCTCGAAAAAGAGCTAATGATTTTGCGATTAAAGAAGGAAGAAGACCTCGAATTTTAGTTGCTAAAATGGGTCAAGATGGCCACGATAGAGGTGCTAAAATAATAGCAACAGCTTTTGCCGACTTAGGTTTTGATGTTGATGTAGGGCCATTGTTTCAGACTCCAGCTGAAGTTGCAAAACAAGCCATGGAGAATGATGTACATATTTTAGGTGTGTCATCATTGGCTGCTGGTCATAAAACACTAATGCCTCAGGTGGTTAATGAGTTGAGAAAACAGGGGATGGAAAACGTTATTGTAGTTGCGGGAGGTGTAATACCAGAGCAAGATTATAATTACTTGTTTGCCAATGGAGTAGATTTTGTTTTTGGTCCAGGGACAGTAATTGCTGAAGCAGCTATTGAAATTTTAGAGAAATTAACGGACTCAAATTAGACAGCAACAGGTGCTTTAATCCTTGGATGTGGATTGTAATCAATCAATTCAATATCATCAAAATTCATATCAAATATTGATTTTTTAGATGGGTTTAACTTAACGGTTGGATAATTTTTGGGCTCTCTGCTCAACTGTTCTTTTACTTGATTGAAGTGGTTGCTGTAGATATGAGCATCTCCAAATGTGTGTACAAATTCTCCTGGTGCCAACCCTACTTCTTGAGCTATCATCAAGGTTAATAATGCATAGCTAGCAATATTGAACGGCACTCCCAAAAACATATCGGCACTTCGTTGATACAGCTGACAACTCAATTTGCCATTTGCTACATAAAACTGAAACAAACAATGACATGGAGTGAGAGCCATTTCACTGAGCTCACCAACATTCCACGCATTAACGATTATTCGTCGACTGTCTGGATTGTTTTTTAGGGTGTCTAATACATTTTGGATTTGATCAATTTTTTTTCCGTCTGGACCTTCCCAAGACCTCCATTGTTTTCCATATACAGGCCCCAAGTCTCCATTTTCGTCTGCCCAAGCATCCCATATTTTCACATTATGGTCTTTGAGATATTGAATATTGGTATCACCTTTCAGAAACCAAAGTAATTCATGCACCACAGATTTCCAGTGGATTTTTTTAGTAGTGATTAGTGGGAATGATTTTGAAAGGTCAAATCGAAGTTGACCCCCTAGAACACTAACGGTTCCTGTGCCTGTTCTATCTGTTTTTGTAGCACCATTTTCTAATACATATTTCAAGAAATTTTCGTATTGCCTCATCTGTAGTACAAATCAAACACATAATGTGAGAAATAAATAGAGGATTATTTGCCGTTCTCAACAATATTTAAACTTGTATGTTTAGTTTTGCGAAGCTTTAGAATTAAAAAAATGGCAGTAGCAATAAAATTACCAAGAATGAGCGATACGATGGAAGAAGGAACAATCGTATCTTGGTTTGTAAAAGTAGGCGATACGGTTAAGTCAAGCGAAATGATAGCTGACGTTGAAACTGATAAAGCTACTATGGAATTGGAAAATTTTGAAAAGGGTGAAGTTTTACACCTCAACGTAGCTGAGGGTGAGACCGTTCCCGTTGAAACAGTTATAGCCATAATTGGCAAGAAAGGCGAAGATTTTCAGCACTTATTGACTTCTGACTCAACAGAAACTGCTGTAGAGAATCCCGAAGAGACTAAAGCACCAGTAGAAGAAACACAACCAGCTCCTGTTGCAGCAGAGACTACAGCAGCGGTTGAGACTTCAACAAATTCTGATGGTCGGATATTTGCCTCTCCTCTTGCTAAAAAGATGGCAGAGGACAAGGGAATTAGTCTATCTCAAGTTAATGGAAGTGGAGATAATGGCAGAATTGTAAAGAAAGATATTGAAAACTTCAAGCCACACACTCACACTACAACAGCACCTGTTGGAGTGGAGAGCTATGAGGATGTATCAATCACGCAAATGCGTAAAACTATTGCCAAAAGGCTAGCTGAAAGCAAGTTTACAGCACCACACTTCTATTTGACTAAAGAGATTAGAATGGATGCAGTTATGGATGCTCGTAAACGTATGAACGAATATTCAGAATCTAAAATTTCAGTAAACGATTTAGTTGTGAAAGCAACGGCATTAGCTTTGAAAAAACACCCTAATGTAAATTCATCTTGGTTAGGAGATAAGATACGAAGAAATCATCATGTGCATATTGGTGTAGCGGTTGCTGTCGAAGACGGATTGTTAGTTCCTGTTGTAAGATTTGCTGACAGTAAGTCACTATCACAGATAGGTGCTGAAGTTAAGGACTTAGCTGGTAAGGCGAAAAACAAAGAATTACAACCAAAAGATTGGGAAGGAAATACATTTACAATATCCAATTTAGGTATGTTTGGCATCGATGAATTTACTGCGATTGTCAATCCGCCTGATGCCTGTATTTTGGCAATAGGGAGCTCCAAAGAAACGGTTGTTGTTGAAAACGGTGAAATGAAACCTGGTCATATCATGAAGGTCACTTTGAGTTGTGATCACCGTGTAGTTGATGGTGTCACAGGAGCTAAATTCTTACAAACATTCCAAGAATTACTGGAGGAACCAGTAAGGTTGTTAGTTTAGATTACTATCAAAGTCTATTTTTAGTAGGCATATAACTTGTGTAGTAACAAAGTTTTATTTATCCTTGCTACGCCTTTTCAGGCAACTCTATATTTAAAATTCTTTTTAAAGACTTTAATACAGCGATTAAAAACACTTATTTCTATTAATTAATATGTACGATATTCTTTCACTAGGAGAGATGCTCCTTCCTGAACTTAGAAAAATTGCAGAAAAATTTGAAATTCCTCACAAGGGATTAAAAAAACAAGATTTGGCATACAAAATACTTGATTATCAGGCAATTAACCCTTCTAAATTTAAATCAGTAGATTCAAAAACTACAAAGGAATCAACAAGTAAGCCAAAGGTTGATTCTAAAGAGGAAGTTAGCAATGATAACAAAAAGGAGACTGAGCGTAAAAAAAGTCCCCACAGACAGCGAACAGCAAAAAATAAAAATACTCCAACACAACATGGGGATAATGATAAAGTATCTAAACAGAAAACGGATCAAGAAAAATCTCCTGAAAAACCGTCTAGACCTAACAATCAAGCAAAAGCTGAAAGAAATGAAGCTAGAGAAAAAGAAAGAGAGCAAAGAGATGCTGAAAGAAAGAGGATAGAAGAAGAAAAGCGTAAGAAACGAGAAGCGGAAGAAAAGCTTATTAATTATCTTGAGTTAGAGGGCGTAGTGACTACACAGGGTGTCCTAGAGGTAATATCTGATGGATATGGATTTTTGAGGTCTGCGGATTATAGCTATCAACCTTCTCCTGATGATGTTTACATTGCTCCTAACCAAATTCGACAAAATGGGCTTAAAACCGGAGATGTTGTTAAAGGAAATATCAGACCACCCAAAGAAGGTGAGAAATATTTTGCACTGATTAATATCCTAACTATTAATGGAAGAACGATTGATTTTGTTAAAGACAGAGTCGCATTTCATCATTTGACACCGTTATTCCCTGATGAGAAATTCAACTTAGAGTATAAGGCTGGAAATTATTCTACTCGAATTATGGATTTCATATCTCCTATCGGAAAAGGTCAACGTGGATTAATTGTTGCTCAACCTAAAACAGGTAAGACCAATTTATTGAAAGACGTAGCCAATGCAATTGCTCACAACCATCCGGAGGTTTATATGATCATCTTATTGATTGATGAACGTCCTGAGGAGGTAACCGATATGGCAAGAAATGTAAATGCTGAAGTAGTAGCATCTACTTTTGATGAGCCAGCTGATAAGCACGTTAAATTAGCAAATATTGTTCTTGAAAAAGCAAAAAGATTGACAGAATGTGGCCACGATGTTGTCATACTCTTAGATTCTATTACACGTCTTGCAAGAGCATATAACACAGTACAACCAGCGAGTGGTAAAATATTATCTGGTGGTGTTGATGCAAATGCTTTACAAAAACCAAAGCGATTTTTTGGTGCTGCAAGAAACATCGAAAATGGCGGGTCATTAACCATCATTGCTACAGCACTTACGGAAACAGGTTCTAAAATGGATGAGGTGATTTTTGAAGAGTTTAAAGGAACTGGAAACATGGAATTACAACTCGACCGTAAACTTTCCAACAAACGTATTTACCCAGCAATTGACATTGTTTCTTCAAGTACACGAAGAGAGGACTTGTTGCTCGATAAAGCAGTCCTTCAAAAAATGTGGGTGATGAGAAACCACCTTGCGGACATGAATAGTGAGGAGGCCATGAATACCATGCTCAATTATATGAAAGGCACTAAAAACAATGATGAGTTTTTAGTATCAATGAACGGGTAGAGCTTTTAAGACCATAAGAAGCAACTAATCTTATTCTAATTTAAAATTTACGGCAGGATACCTTTTTTTTGTTTGGTCATAGGGGTCCGTTCCGTCTAGTCGCTCAATTAAAATAGTATCTCCTTTTTTAAGCGAAAGGATCCCTCGCATTATTCTTTTGCTCAGCCACCCCCCTGTTGAAGAGTACATTGATGCACTTCCATTTTGAGGAGCTAAAACTAATATGAAGGATACACGATTTCCCATATTGTCGACCAAACAAATGGGGGCATCATTTTTATCATTCCATTGGCTTTGAATTTGTTTTGGTAAACCATTTTGACTACCAAGCGTGTCTAAAGTAAATGTGGTTTTGCAAGCTACAGAATCTACAAGTACAAAGTCATACCTTTGGCTAAACACATATTCACCATCTTTTTCATAAGAAATTCGGTTAAATATGACCACATCTCCGATTTTAAGATTAAGCACCCCGTTACTAATATTTTCTTTTGATTCGTCTTTTTGAAGTTGGTATACTCCACCTCTTTTAGAGATAAATTCAGGTAGTAATGTGCTTTTATCAACAGGAATTAATTCTACAGAAACTTTAACATTGTCGGGAATATTTTCTTGTTTTTGTGTACAGCTATTGTAGCCGAATTCATGAATAAGGTTTATGAGCTTTTTATGAGTGATTCGTTGTCTTTTGTTGTTCTTTTTAGGATGAAGAGAAAAGTATCGCCAGCAGAGATCCATTTCTGGAATGACGAACGAGTCAATACTTATTTTTTTGTCTGATATTTTGTGTACAGCCCCTTCTCGTTTAAATTGGATGTCTTTGAATGTTACTTGTGTGTATGGTTTGACGGCATTTAACGATTGACTACTTGACATTTGATGTTCATTTTTTAGGTTACCATCATTTATCAAGTAATCATGGGTGCTGTTTTTAATGGGATCATAAAAATGAATAATGAAGCTACTAGCATAAACGGTATCTTCTGCATAGTCAAAACAATAATTGTAGGATGCCCAAACACCCTTTTGCTTTTGGAGTTTTTCTTTAGACCAAATCGATATGTTTGTGGTGTCATCGAATGCAAAAAAGCACGAATCTTTTAGAGGTACTCCAGGATAAACCAATTTCTGTACGGTTTGTCCTTTAGCAATAATGACAATAAAACTTACACATATCGCAATCCATTTCATTTACCGAATTAGGGTAATGGTACCGGTGTAGTTATAGACTTCATCATTAAGGGCTGTAACATTGAGTTGGTAAGCATACACATCTTGTTGAGCAGGTTCACCTTTGAATGTTCCATCCCATTTTTCGTTGACATCATTAGTGATAAACATGATTTCTCCCCAACGATCAAATATGATGAGTTCCATTGCTTTTTCCCCACTAATGGTAGCTTTAAATCCTTCATTTTGATCAGGACCAGAAGTATTTGGAGTGAATGCATTAGGTATGAATACAATTAAGTCAGGACCAACCACCACGCAAGAGTTAAACTCATCTGAGCACCCTTTGTTAGTAGTTACTTTGAGGTTCACACAGTATTGAGCGGTATCAGTAGGATAGTAGTGCGATGGATTTTCTTCAGAAGAGACATCATCAATAGCATTAGGGTCACCAAAATCCCATTCAAACTGATCAACAATACTACCATTGACTGGGTCAACAGTACTTGTATTCGTAAATATGAAACGAGGAAGAGCCGCAGTGGTATAGTTGTTAGGATTGGGCACAAAACTAGCAACAGGAATTGGGTTGATAAGCACCGAACTAGTAATGGTAGTATCGCAACCTTTGTTTGAGGTAACAAGCAACGAGACGTTAGCTTGACCATCATCAGTATAAGTGACGCTATTAGAAGCACTTGTCGATGTATTTCCATTTCCAAGATTCCAAGAGTAAGTTGCAGCAGCAGGATCAATTTGATTATTGAATACTATATCAAGATTAGTAGTAACAGGGTTACAACCTTCAGGATTGCTATTGGTAATTGAAGCATCAGGAATGGGATTAATGATAATTTCAAATGAACCGTTGACATCTGAGCAGGAGGCAAGACCACCAGCGTTAGCACCAATTCTGAATGTATCGGCTTTTTGATTTTGTAGGGTAAGGGTAATTGTACCTTCTCCTTGAACATTGTCAATAGCTCCTGCACTAATACGATCTCTATTGCCATATATGTTGGTAGGAATCCAGATTAAACTAGAATTATTTGTAGCTGATATGGGAAGTGTAAGTGGCATGACCATTTCTCCTTTGTTACGGCAATATACTGCATTAGTAGGGAGAGATATGGTGGGTTTTGGGTCCACTTGAGCTTGGATAGAATCGTTATTGCTACAACCTGTAGCTGCATCGGTATAACTATAGTATAGTTTGATGATATCACCGTTACCAACGATAGATGCAGAACCTGGACTAAAGTTATTTCCACCAGCAATGGCCGTAGGGTCATTACTAGACCAAGTACCCCCAGCAGGAGTAGCATTAAGAGGGACATCGGTGGCGGTTTCACACAAACGATTAGGTGTAAGTGCAGTGAGGTTGATGTTAGGTAAAGGATTGATACGTAGGGTAGTATCCTTGAAAGTAGGACAACCTGTAGCGGTATGAGTGTACCGAATTCTCCATGAGTTAGGAGTCACGTTAGCGTTTGCCATAGGAACACTATTAAAGGTGTTAATCGCATTGTTAGATATGCCACCTAGGTCATTGGTATCTCTGTAACCTGTAGTTTCATCAAGGACAGACCAAATACCATCGGTGAGGTTAACACTCATGAGGTTGTTCAAAGAGACATCACCTTCATCATAGCACAAATCACGATGAGAAGAGAAGGTGATTTTAGGAACTTTGGATACTTCAATAGAAACGGTGTCCTTAGCTCTACATCCAAAACGATTGACGTAAGTAAATTCTAGAACAATGGTATCGGTATTACTATTTTGAATAGTGTAGACACTTTCACTCAGATTCACCCAGTAGTCTGGGGCAAATTGAGAGCCTCTGTTTTCGAGCATATCAGCGACAAAACGATTGTTAACAGAGTTAGAGTCCAAACATCTCCAAGATGGAGAACCCAGTGAAGTATTCGAAGGACTGATGACCACATCGTCATCAAGACGAATAGCTCCAATGTCTTGACAGTATACCCGATCTTGAAGAATCATACGTGGCAGACCATTGATGGTGATCAAAATGGAGTCCTTATTGATACAAAGTGTGGTAGGTTCTTGATAGACATATACGGCGTGTTTATTAACTGAAGTAGCAGGAGATGCAATTAGTCCGCACCCCGCATCGGTATCAAATTCATTGTTAGCAATAAGACTAGGAGTGGAGGTACAACTCCAAGATCCAGTAGAGGGGTTGCCTGATGGAGTGGTGACTTTAAAGTTAAGGTTAATAGCACCATAATCACAGCAGACGGATTCGTCAGGACCCAGAACAATGTTGGGTAGTGGATTAACGGAAATAGTTACAGAGTCATCATCGAAACATTCGATACCTCCTTGCGTGATATATAGTTCGAGGCGATATTCTTTATCATCCGAGGCGACAATATTATATCGATCCTTGGTGCCAAGAATAATGTCATTTATGTTGGAAGGAGTAATATCCGACCAGCGGTAGAGTCCAGTATTAGAATTACCAGCGGTATCAATACCCCCCGCCTTAAGGCGAATAGAATCGTCAAAACAAAGTGTAGTATCATTTCCTGCAAAGGCCCTGACTGTATCATTAACATTGAGGTACAATGTATCGGTGTCGGTACAGTTAAGACTGTCCGAAACTTTAACGATGTACTCTCCTTTTTCATGAATAACCATGCTATCTTCTAAACTAAATGCTATTGGCGATCCATCAAAGAACCATTCTTTGTACAAGGTATCGCCTTGAACGAGCTTGATTCCATTAGGGTCAATCCAATAAGCTGAATCGTAATTTGGTACTATTTTGATGCTATCATAAGAACACAACCTAGGGTCGGGTGGGAGAGTAACAATAGGGTTAGACTTGAGGAATACTTGAATGGTATCTTCAGAAGTACAACCTGTCGCGTCTTTGATGAACACACTTACTGCTGTGTCGTATTGTACTTCAGGTACAGTAAGCAAAAAAGTATCCCTGTTATCTTCTGGTTTTGATGTAGCGTTGTTAATGAACTTTCCATCATTGGTCACGCCCATGGTACTCCATTGGTAGGTAGCTGGAGCAGAATAGTTGCTCAAGTATGGTCTGAAAACAATGTCTGTTCCTGCACATACAAAAGTGTCTGGACCAATTGTTAGATTAGCCTCCAAAAGTGGGGGGACAACCAGTGTGTCTAGGAAGGTACTTGGGCAATTAATGGGAGCATTATTCAAGGCTAATTGGATGAAGTATTTTCCTCCCTTTCTAAATCGAATAGTGTCTTGTTTGGAGGTACTCAAGAAATTACCAGAGGACTTAAATGCAGCTATTTTCTTGTTAAAGACAATGTTTTTATTAGAGTCTAAAATGGTCCAGTTATAGGAAGCAGTGCCTTTAAACCCATCAATAAGATCAGCTTCAAGTGGGTAAACACCACAGTCCATGGTGTCTATATCAATAGTAGCTTGAGCACGTGGTTTAACTTTTACACGAAATGCTCGAACAGATACCGCATTCAGTGGACAAGCATCATCGCGAGCAGTAACAGTGAAGGTATATGGTAACTGACTGGCTTGTCCTACAGCAGGAGTCCAACAGAATCGCCCAGTTTGAAGGCGAGCCGTAGGATTAGTAACAGTAAAGGTAGCACCAGGTATACCTCTGTTCCAACTGATTTTTACTGAGTCAGGAGGAGGTGTTTGAGCAGGCGGGGGTGGCACAAAAACAGGGTCGTTTGTTGTGACATTAAAGCAAAGCTGATTTCCTTCACAGACGTCGTAGTTATATGGGCCATTGACTACAGGAGGCTTATTTCCTGGACAAGATTTCACAATGAATTGCATGTCTCGTCGAGTTTTACCGATGACTTCGTATTTTCCTTTATCATTTTTACGCCATTCGGTAATTTCGATGACTGCAACCGTCACCTCACTACAATTGGTAGGAGTTAAAACAATGTCCCCAGTCAAGGGGTCAAGGTACAGACCAATGGGAGGATTACTTCCGGGAATCGGTGATCCACCACCAGGTCTTGGATCGTAAACTGTAAATGGGTTTAAGTATGAAAATTGACCACTGTAGTTGGTGTTGGAATTATATGCACGTTGAGGATTAGCCCAACCGTAAGATAACGAATCAAAGTTGGCTGTATCAAGTGCACCGTTGTTAAAGTAAAAAGGTTGGTCACAGCAAAGAATGGCAATAGGCTCAGAAGTAAGGGCTGGAGAGGTATTACAAGGAGCTTTATTCAGATCAATGGTACAATCAGTGTAAAGTGTACCACTTGGCCCTGTAGTAATTGCTCCATTCCGAGCGTTGATAGCTCCACCGATAACAATTTGACCAGAACATTTAGCTAAGGCATTTAGAGGTGATGTATTAAAATCCAAAATGCCAGTATAGGTATGTTCTTCAACACCCTCGCCAGTGCCATACGTGTTGGAGGGATTGCATCGAGAAGGTTCAGTAGCACATACTGGTGTAATTTCACGGATAGATTTAAGGGCAAGTGTGGCTGTTCTGCTACCACCCGAGGTACATCGAATGGTTAAATTCCCACCGCGATTCAAGGATATTCCTCTACAATCCCGATACCACTTAAGCGTAATTTCAAATTTTAAGGTATCGATACAACGATAAGTAATGTCTGCCCCCATCATGTGGGT